>VMHT01125605.1_pt1 | contig 67460 bp, 69 predicted proteins | sample 4693611 | NCBI WGS metagenome assembly VMHT01 (sample SAMN12280063, study PRJNA550983) | marine metagenome | isolation source: seawater sampled from same location over 5 years 0.02-0.2 micron viral filtrate | place: USA: collected off the coast of southern California halfway between the port... ...
AAAAAAATAAAAAAAATATTTTAAATATATTTTTTAAAAAAAAAAAAAAAAAAAAAAAAAAAAAAAATAAGTTAAGTAAAGTAAGTAAGTAAGTAAGAGTATCATATAAGGTCTCATAGAATTTTGAAAACGGGGGAATAGAATGGGGCTGGAATTTTGTGAGAATGGCAAACGGAGAGATATTTTCGCGAATAAGGAGCAATGGCCACCGCTCACAAAAAATTATCTCACATATATCTGTGAACACAGATTCCGAATGGATGATAAACCATCGCTGGCTACGTTAAGTTGCTGGGAAACCGCAAATGGGATCGCCTATCACTTCATGGTTCACCTCGTCTCATAGTTTCACCGAACATGCGGTGGACCAGCACCTCTTTTGACATTTCAGTTTACCTCGCTTAAACTATGCAAATTCTAAGAAAACCCAATGGTTTTATTAAACGAGGGTCGCTTTCATCAGCACAATGGAGGAAAATGGTTGTTGCGGACAGAATTGCAAGGATCATCGAACCATGCTTGAGCTTCACCACGAACTGCTAACTTCTGTTCCTGAGGATGAATGGATAAAATCGCTTGAAAAGATTCACGGTGGCCCGATTACTTCGGAAAAACAAATTGTTGACGAAGAAATAAAACATAACGTCAGGTCATCGGGGGAATACTCAGAGATGAGCACGGATGAAATCGCATCTTGGGCAATACATTACCAGCAAGAGATTTCCGATTTCGATCCCGAAGAAAGTGACACCGATTATTTGCACGTCTACGAAGAACAACTTGATGAAATAAGACACGAGTTGAATTCAAGGCATGCTACCTGGCATAACCCAGGTCAAGAAGCACTTCCTAATGCAAGTGCATGTTACTGTGGTTGGCTTGGTCAGGAAGAACCATGTCCTACCTTCGCTCCCCCTCTATGCACTTGCATAGATCGTAGCAGCGTCACAATCAAACCAAATTGGCTGTGCTCTTTGCTTTCTTCGAGGTGATTATACATGGCAGTAGAATTTAGTAATACGCCTTCTGTCGCTGTGATAATTGTTTGTGTGATGGTTGCTTTTATTGCATCAGCAACATGGAAAAACGCTAAAGGCGAGGGTTGGGGTTTAGTCGTATTCCTAATTTCTTTGATTGTTGGGTTCAATTTATCTGTGGAATTCGCAGTTTACTTTCTCCAATGGATTTCAAGTACGTTTTCTTCATTATCGAACATGATTGAAGCATCAACAGAATTCGGGCAAGGAACAGGACTCTTGGCGGTCATCGCCGCATTAGCAATCTCTGTTTATGTCATGAGAACGATCAAGTTTGACTCAGTTCGATTTGCAGCATTGGGGGCATTGTATGGAATACTTTTGCGTCTTCTCTTAGATTTCCTATATTGGCTGGCGACTGCAGGGGTGGTTGGCTGAAAAGAAAAAGTGTTGTGACGTTAGTTATGTTCCTCATGCTGTCTGCGCCCTTAGTGCCGTCAGCGGAGGCAAGCGTCCAAGATGTTCAACTGAGGTTAGATACAGCCATACAATATCCAAACGATAGGCAAGTAAACATCGTCGTAGAAGCTATGGCTTTCGAGAATGACAAACCATCTCTTCAGAACGTGGAGATCACTGCCTTGATTAAATGGAAAAACGGAACGACCATGTTCGAGCAATCAGCCAAAGTCCAACCTGGGCTAAGGACGTCAATGGTGTTCCCTCCAATAGACGAAGTTGGCACCTACTACGTTTACGCATTCGGCGAAGCCGGTGGCTTGCGCTCTACCACTGAATCTCAAACAATGAGGATCACCTATGCGCCTCAACTCTACAGAGCCGGGTTTACGAGCCAAAGTACATTTTTGGTTAGCCCAAACCAAGGGAGCTTGAATTTGACAATTCAAGAATACCTTGACGACGGACTATCAATCACGCCTGGTAAAACCTACAAAACAAACGGTTCAGTACTTGAAATAGGCGTTCCATCGGGATTCTTGGCAGTGAGATACAACATTATAGATGAAAATGGTTGGATGAATTATGAACGTTCTGATTCATCAGGATTGACGGTTCATGGCCCGCCATACGTTTGGGTATATGGCGATTTAGAACGTGTAGAGCCCTTCGCATCCCTTAAATCAACGGCGTCGATCTTCGTCGGTATTGTGGGTGGACTCTTGATTCTTGTAGGTGTGGCTAATTTTTACTTCAAAGCAAGAGACGATTCGCTGAAAAGAAGAAAAAAGCAAGGCACTGATGATATGCCTGGATGGGCTGAACGAAGGCGTCAAAGGAAACTGAGAGAGCAGTCGGAGCAAGATTACTGGAACAGACAGAGAAATTATTCATCACCATACCAAAGGAGATATTGACATGCAACCGCCAGAAGACATATTTGACGACCCAATGCTGATGCAACAACTTCTGGGTATTCCCGCACCCCAACAAGAACCCCAGATGGATCAATCAAGTCCAACAGATCGTGAAGGTTCTCGAAAGGAAGCTTGGTCGATGGCTCTAATTCTTTCGGGAATATTCCTTATTTTGGCTTGGGTTGCAGTACCTTTGGGGGCGTTCGGTGCTTGGTTTTACGGGCCGATTGAAGGATTCTTCGCCTCACCGACCTATTCTCGGTTTGAAGCAATGACGTGCGGGGGATTCTTTATTGTCATCGGAATGACAATCACTTTCATTTACATCAACTCAAAACCTAAATTGCATTGGGTCGAGAATGAGCCGGGAATACCCCGCATTTCTCTGCTTAAGTCAATTGAGGAAACAGGTGGCGCATTCCTAATGGAAAGAAACGACGGCAAACTAATGCGTGTCAGAAAGGACATCGCTTCGCGCTACAGGAACATCGTCCACATCACTGCACACGTCCTCGAAGTAGATGGAAGAGAACCAGGGATTGACATTGAATTTAGGACTACTTCAGCATCAATGTCAAGATCGCAGATTGCAGCGGAAGAGGATTTGTCAATGCGGCAAGGATTCAGAGAGCAGCAACTTGAGGACATTTCACAACGTTATGTCTCGGGGCAGATGGATCAGATTGACGGAGTGGGCTGATATGAGTTTTGATGCTCAAAACAAACCTTGGTTTCAACCGCCAGATTGGGTGTTTGGGCCTGTGTGGACTTTTCTTTATGCAAGCATAGGACTTTCAATTTTCATGGCTTATCAAGAACGAGATGAAATCCCTATGGGGGCATTCGTTTTGTTTGCAATCCAGTTAATCGCCAACGCAACTTGGTCCTCATTCTTCAACGAATCGGACTATGCAAATTCAATAGCAATCATTTTGGCGATGCTATTTGCTTCGATAGGGTATGCTTTACTGGTTTATCCACATCAGCCAATGGCGGCGCTCTTATTCGTTCCGTACATTCTTTGGGTTGCTTTCGCCACAATCATCAACATTTGGTATTATCTTGAGGCGGCATGAACATGAACGGAAATAACAACAACGGCCCACAGCCACGTAGCGGAAGAGACCTCTTCATGGTTCCAGTGGCCGATAGGCTAAACGATCAGTTCCGTTTTATCGATACCATGATTTTGTCTATGACAGATTCATGGTCTTATTTGCCGCCTCGGGCAAAGCACATACTTTGGCTAAAATTGGCCTCAGCAGAGAACTCGTTTTTGGAACAGGTGGGAATGCCCATTGAGAATGGTATATTGATTCACTGGTCTATGTGGCCTGATGATTTGGGAGATTACGCACAAGCGGTAGCAATGAGAATGTCAAGGCAACAGTTGGAATACCTCGAGCCAAAGAATGTAGCCATGGCTTCCGCCGTTCGTCAAGCGGAAATAGCAGAATCAACTGCACGTTTGCAGATCCAACTTGCGCAAGCTCTAATTCAATTGTCCCAGATGGGTGCGGAAACACAAGATTTGGCGAACCTTTTCTCAAAGAACCGATTCGACAAAGAATCGATGCAAACAGTTCTTTCTGCCGCCGAAGAGGAAATGAAAAGGCGCTCTCAAGCCTCCCCGGAGGAACAGCGCCAAAGGCAACGGCAAGAACTCCAACAACAACTTCAACAACAACTCCAACAGCAACAGCAACAGCAGGAAGAGCAAGAACAGAAGGAACAGCAACACACAGAACTTCGAGCAGCGCCTATTGATGGCCCACACGGACCATGCCAGTATTGTGGAATGGATAAGCCATACGTGTTAGGCGAAGACGATGAAGGAACTTACTACATCGAAAGTTGCGCAGAATGTCTGCCTACGTCTGGACTACTTCAGGGAGAAATGCTTCTCGACCAAGATGAATTGCTTGCTAATTTTGACCCAACGATGTCGCCGGATGAAATTGATGCGTTCGCTGAAATTAAAACCGATGAAGACAATGATTCGTGGATCACATTATCTGAAGGTGAATCAGAATTAACTCTTCAGCCTGATGGCGAAGCAGCCTTCAGGGAATTAGTCGAAAACGAACGAATTGGTGAGCAAGAATGAGACTTTCTGCAAGAAATATAATTCATCCGAAGGTAGCATGGTTTATTCGATGTTCTTTGTGTGCTGAATGGTATTGTATGAGATGCGAGTGCCATGTCAGTGATGCGTGCAAATGTGAGGCGATTTGATGGTTAAATCGGGCGGAGAACGCTACTTGAATTGGGACGATTTCAACAGGGTCTGTATTGCCAGAGGTATGCCGCCTTCTATTTTCTCACAGCTTCGCCGGACTTACAGAACCTATTGCGAGGGCGGTTGCGATCTAACCACGCTAAAGTGGTTCTTTACGCGATGGGCTCCTTGGGTCGTAATCGTAAGTGTTCAAGCAGATGAAGACCTTGATTACATTAAGAAAAATGTACCTCCGCTGGTTTTCTATCCATCAAATCTGCTTTCGCAAGGATTCTGCTGCGAAAATCTTCCCTCGATTTTTTGGGCATACGGTGATCGTGGGCAGGGAAAATCGGTCGCTTCGTATGGTATTGCGGAACAATGGCTCAATCAAGCAAAGGATTGGAGTCTTAGCGAGGAATATGGTTCTCCGAGGGTATATGTCTACGGTGATGTCAATGGTTACGTCCCAAACGAGCCTGGATGGTTCCGTTGTCCCGATTGGTTCCAAACAGACCGTCACAAGGCCGAATTCCCTTTGCTTGAGGTATATGACGAAGTTCCACTACAACTTCGCTCTGGAGCCGTTTCTAAGGCCTCTAAAGAATGGGCAGAAAAGTTAACGCGTTCGAGACATTACAATGTTTGGACGATTATGAACATGGTTCAAGCAAAAATGGCTTCGAAGCGTGGGCGGGAAATGGATGCTTTGACGCTGGACCGGTTTTCCGGCTTGAGGCAACTAAGGGAAAGAATCGAGGACATGCCTCTAAAGGCACTACGCCAAGCATACAGGAAAATCATTCCAGAGATGCGCAGAAACGACCCCGGATTGGCCCTGACACAACTTAACGAGGACCAGGGAGAGCCAGGGACTTGGCTTACATTTTATGAGACAAAAACAACCTCATGGTTTGAATGGAGAGAGGAACTCAAGAAAAAACGCTCGCTTGCCGCATCTGCAGCACCGTGGCCTCCAGATTGTGTCCTTCAACGTTTATTCCAATTATCACAACCAATCATGGATGAAATCGCAAAGAGGTTAGATGAAGATGATTTCGTTATGCTCTTTAATGACACTCTATCGATCATACCGACAGAAGATAACCTCGAGGATGTGCGAGACCGCATTCATAGACAAATTCTTCGAGGTGCGAAGATGGAGTGGGCAGCGATTGGCGAAGTATTGCATGGGATAGAGGCAAGAAACAAAGAAAAAATGGGCGGTGGCGGCCCTCTTCAGCGCTGGGGGCACCGAAACCCATTCAAGAACAGCCCTGAACAGATTCAAAATGCAGCAAAAATCCTTCTTGACGAGATGCCGATAACAAACCGGAAACCTTTCCTATGGATTTCAAAAGGTTAGGCGCCGTTTACCCGCAGTTACACACGAATCAATTCTGAAAAAAACACTTGAATCCTCTAAAACCAAATATCAGGAGCCTATGATACCGACACATACGCACGCGAGTAGTCTTGTTTCATCATCAATTATAACTAAATTAACTGATAGAAAAAAGAAATCCATGATTTACATCAGCTTGAACAGAAAATCAGAATAAATGAGGTAGAATAATGAATACAAATACAGAATATCTGATGCCCGGTCCTCCGGTGCTGATCCGAAACAAAGCAAATTTCCAAACATCAGCATTTTTCAAAAAGGGAATTTTAGTTTGTGTCTTTTCCAACTGCTTACTCTTCATCACGATCGTCTGGGCATTCTATTCTTCGACAGCTTCTTTGACAAATCTTGATGATTCATCTCCAGGTTTACCCCTCCGGACAGATATAATCTTGGTTTTGTCAGTCATAGCAAACATAGTGTATACTCTATTCTTGGTTTATTTTGTAACCTCAGGCAAGTGGTATTATGATGAAACCGTGCATATTGATTCTGATCAGCAAGCGGATTCAAAAGCAAAAAGAGCTTGAAGCAGATCGATGGCGAATCCACACGTTGTGAAAAAGCGGATTAACAATCCATATTCGAGGGCTTCGCTATTAGAGCGAGAGATGCCGAATAAATTTCAAAGGCAGCCATCAACCTATCTCCAGACAGAACCGGTATATTCAACATTCTATCAAGACCCATTGAATGAAGCCAAGAACAAATACCTTTCAAATGAATATGAAGATGGCCCAAATAAGGGCAAATCTAAGATGAATGGACGGAATAAAGACCTTTTAACGACAAGCAATCCAAAGACCCAGAAAGGTGAGAAAAAGGGATACAGGACACACATCATGCATTTGGCGCCTGCAAACCTTTCTGGAAACAACACTTGCCCGTCGGCGTCTCCTGGGTGTGAGAGCGCTTGCCTCAACACTTCGGGGCATGGGAATTCGCAAAAAGTCCAATCAGCCCGATGTTCTCGAACTGATTTTTTCTTTGGTGATCGTGATGGATTCATGAAAACGCTTCATAACGAAATAGTCAAGAGCATAGCGTCTGCTAAAAGAGCAGGATTAACTCCCGTGTTTAGACTAAATGGTACTTCCGATATACGGTGGGAAGACATAACTTACGAACAACCAGACGGCGGCATCGAGAACATATTCGATGCCTTCCCCGGCGTCCAATTCTATGACTACACAAAAATCCCAAGACGAGGTGCTAAACCCGAAGATAATTACTGGCTTACTTTTTCAAAGAGTGAAACCAACGACGCTTATGTTGCGGATGCAATGGATGAAGGTCAAAATGTTGCTGTAGTATTCGGTTTTACTCCAAAAGAAGTCAAGGAAGGGGAAGACGTGCTCCCGAAGACGTGGACTGGACCTGGCGGACGGACGTGGCCGGTTCTCGATGGGGATGAAGATGATTTGAGATTCAGAGATCCTGAGCGCCACATCGTTGGACTACCCATGCGCGGCAGAGCTTCAAAGGACACAAGTGGATTCGTCGTCTATCCAGGAGGCCTTCAAGATAGTGATTCCTTCGAACGACTTCTGAAGGCTGCTCAAAAGGACAAGGCATTGGTAGGTGATCGCACCATCGATGGTGAGAAATTCAAACCAGTCCAGACACGAGTTTCTAAGAGGGAGGCAGAAAGAACTGCAGAGAAATTGCGTGAAATAGGAATGAAGGCACGTGTCATAACACACGGCGCTCAGGTTCGAGGAAAGGACAAGACACTTCACGCAGTCCTTGTCGGTGGAAAGACTGCTACAGCCTACGCAAGAAAGACTCGCACGTATCACCGTGTTTGGATTCCATCTAAAAGAAAGACATGGAGGAAAATAAATGGGATTTATGGATGAAAACAGCCTTGTATTGATTAAAAATTTGTACATTATCGTTGGTCTTTGGTTGGCCTTACGTTTCCTTCTCTACATCGTTAGGGAAAGGCCAAGGAATCCTTATGCAGCAATTGGAATAATCATCGTCGGTTATTCGGCAATTATCACTTATTCCTACGGAAGCAGTGCTGAAATCGGAGAACCCAAATTTTACCTTGACTGGCTGATTACAGTTCCATTGATTTTCTTAAGTTTGATTCTCGTTGATTATGACCGTACAAAAGAATTGAATTCGAGTTTTCAACTTGGAATGCTTACAGCGGGATTTTCAGTTACCGCCTTGATTGCGTTTCTTTTGGAAAGCCAACCGGAATATCTTGCGGACAATGAATTCGGATTGGCCATCTTGACCGGTATATTTGCCATTGGAATGCTTACCGCATTGCTCTCGACCCCAGGTGGCGGAACTGTTTTTGCAATCGCTTTGGGCATGCTCGGCGGGGCGCCTGCCCAGGGCCGGGCGAGGACAGATCAGTCGCCAACTCCCGCTCTGCCCATTTTGGTCTTGCTCTTGGCTTATCCCTTACTTTACTTCAATTCCACGTTAGAACCGTGGACTGGTTTTGAAAGAGAATTCTTTGAGGGCTCATACCTCTATGACCTGGGGCTCAACTGGTTCGATCTAATCGGAATTTTGTTCTTGCTTTCCTTCATCTGCAAATTTTGGCTTGCTTGGTATCACGTCGTTTCTAACGACGAAGGTTTCACCTTGATTGGAGACCTTTCTGTTCAACAGGATGGAGAATGGACCGACGGAACAGATGTCGCCACAACTCTCTTTCTCGGAGCGGGCATCATTGCTTCCATCACCAATTGGCTACGTCTTTACGCAGGCGAAAACCAAACCCTTGTCTTAAGCCTCATCATCATAGTAGCAGCAATGGTCTTCTTTGTCTCAATTCGCTCCGGCCGTTCTGCAAAATAGGCGTTCTGCAAAGGGTTTCAATCAATGCATCTTGCACGCTGAATGCTCGCATTCACCGCACCTTCAGCATTGATTGAACCCCTTTGCCTCTCGAACCTTGTATTATCAAAGAGTAATCGGAACCTACTGAACGGCCAGAGTCCGATCGCTACCGGAATGAAAAGCCATGCGAGAGCTGTTGTTAAGAATCGTTCATCGTCTTGCCATTCAATAAACGGCCAGAGCAGTAAAGCAAGCGGGATTGCGAACCACGCTATGCAGATATTTATCAAAATTTCAGTATTCCAATCTTTATTTTCCATCTTTCCCATCTCCCTTCGTGAAACCAAATAACGCAAAGGTTTCAATCTGGAATGTCTCATATCTTTGAATCTCTTTTCTTGAGATTATTTCGTCATATCCTTCATTAAGGAATTTTTCGACGTGTGCTTTGATTTCCGATGAAACCAACCCATCGGTGACCCGATAGAATTTCTTTCCATCAACGATAAATGAATTTCTCATACCCATTCCTCCTCGAATTCACACTGTCTGCGCTCGCCAGCAACGCCATTGAGCAACTCAATTCCAAGTTCTGAAATAACTTCAGTGACCTTGTTTTCAAGACAAGTCTGACAAAGAACCCCGTTATGATCGATTGTTATTGTGTTGACTATTCTCCTTGTTGCTTCAATCACGTCTTCTTCTTCGACAGCTAATGCTTCCTCAAGCACTGCAATATCCAAAGAAATAACATACTCGTAGTCGGGGTGAACCGGATTCAAGCAATTATCTGCCGAGCACCTCTTTTTGAATGAAATTCTACGTGGTGTGTTTGAGCAAATTATGCATTCTTCTGCGTCGCCTAACCTGATTGAATGCTTTCTGCACCCTGGGCAAAACAGTACTGTATTCATGCAATTTCCCCCAAGAATCGGTGAGGGAAAGCCCCAGAAGCAGCCCTTTGTTGATCGGTGGCTGATTTCTTGAGCGCCTTGGGGGCAAATGCCGTATTGCATGAGGCACAACATGTTGCAACAATGTTTGAACCATTGAGTATTGGATTGGGAAATCGGCCCTTGCACTGCTTGCAGACTACATTCTTCGGAGCCTTTGGATATTTTGACTTCATCAAATTGTTTTTTTGCTGAAACCATGTTTGCTGTGCCCGTTGAAATTCTTCATGCATGATCTAATCCTCCATCTTAGAATTTTTTTGTTGTAGCTTGCCGGATTTCAACAACTTTTCAGCATCCGGCATATTCATGCCTGCAACAGATTTTCGTGTTAAACGCTTTTCATTGATTGCTGATTGTATACTGTGTCTCAACTTGACGTCAGGATTGTTTTTGAAATTCTCACGACGTTTGGCCATGTCCCTTCGAATCCTGTCCTTGTCCCCTGGCGCATAAGTCCGCAAAGCATTTTTTGCTCTCTTTTCTTTTCGATATTGGTCGTTGATCCAATAATAGGCAGTGCCGTATGAAACGCTGAATGAATCGGCTATTCTCTGATAACTAAGCCCCAGAGAACGCATCCTTCGCATGTTGTGTATGTCGCTTTGACTTACTTTGTATCTCTTATCCTTCATTCTTCCACAATCCTGTATGTGCTAAGTACGCTTTGCCATTCTGCAGTGGCGATAAAATCAGTCAAGCAAAAGGGATCGCAGAAAGACCAGCGGTTCACGTACTTCGCATTGTTTACTGTTCTTGATTCAATCCTAAAGGGTTGGCGGTGAACCATAGATCCACAAGATTTGCATTCGTCAACCACTACAAATCACCCTTTGCTTTCCATTCTTCATTCTCGCTGTCCCATTCTCCGCGTTCGTGAATCTCTACTTCTTCCGGCCATACGCCGTGCAAATTTCTTTCTTTGAACATTAGGATTTCTTCGCCAGAGCCGTCCGGACGTACTCTGTGCGTGTAGAGCCCGAGAATCTTTGGGCGCTGTTGGTTGGTTAAAGACGAGGGAGAGGTGGATTTTGGGACTATGATGTCGCAAAGCATTGGCCTTGCCTCGGCAATATTCTTCCAATGCAAACCTCTTGAATCAGGAGTTGCAGAAATTAAAGCTCTCTTGAGTTCTTCGAGTTGTATTCTAAATTTAGGAAACCAGTCCGACCCAAAAAGAACCAAATTGCGATTAAAACGGGCTTTAGAAGTCACTCCGATTGGTGAATATGTAAATTCTATTTCGGGAATTTCATTTATGCTCAAAAATTCGAGAACGTCAGAAATCATTGTGTTACTAAAGTGCATACCTGCAGATCCCTGCCCGCTCATGTAGAAGAATGACACTGTCTCCAGCAAACGGACTTTGACATGATCGTCCTCCGGCCAATTGAATAAACGAATCAAGTCAGCCTCAGAAGGGCGAACCTCCCAGGTCAGTTTAGAATCAATTTCATTCATTCCTCTTCCCCCAATCGGCATGCATCCAATTCAAACGCACAAAGGCCGTTCTCTGGGACGTGAATGAGGAACCCGTAGTCAAGTGCCTCTTCAATGATTTCGCCGCCACAGCCCGTGCAGGTTGAAGTCATTTGAACCTCAAGGGCTAAAATTTGTTCTCCAAGCTTTGCTAAAACTTCTCTTTTCGGACTTCGAGGAAAATCAATTTCCCAATCAATCATCCAATGCGGGTTGTTCATGTGAATTTCCACTTGCGAAATCAATGCACGGTGATTCTCAATAGTTTTGACATGATCCTCACGCAAGAATATTTCATTACCACAAACAAGGCACCTTTCTGCAGGATGGTGCCTTAAGCCGTTACCACAATTCAAACATACCAAAGAGTCCATCAAGAGTCCTCCCTGAAGTGTTTCCAAGTTAACATGACGGCCATCAATTCTTCCATTCGTTTCTTTGCCATTTCATCCGACCAGTCTGATTCAATCCAACGGTTCAAGTAAAAGAAATGCTGCTCTTGAACCTCTGCTTTTGTTGAATATCGGGTTAATGGGTATTCGGTTGTTGCTGATTGAATTTGCTCGAAATAGAATCCTCTAACTTTTTTACCAAGTTCTTGATCATTAGGGCATTGTTTTACCAAATCAATTACTTGCTGATACCGATCACTCATTTTTCTCTCTCCTTTGTAAGATAAGCAGGGTTTCTTCGGCAACCTTGGCGACCCAGCGAGCACCGCCGCTAAGAAGCACAAATACGTCGTATTCAGGATTGTCGAGCACATACAGAATTGATGGCCCAAAATTCATTTCACAGTATACCTGGCGTTGAACATTAGCCCAATCGCCGCCACCGGGCAAGTCGATGGGGATTCTAATTTTAACATACTCGCGTGTGATCGCCGAAAGCCCATCGCCTAAATCTACCACTCCGGAACCATCAGTCTCACCGTATTCAATCATTTTCAACCACCACCAAGCAAATAACAACGTCGCCCAATAAGACGGTATGCGGTTCGAGAATATGAGAAAGCCGGTTTCTGTTGGCTTGAACGTAAGCAGCCCTCTCTTCATACGAATGTGCTCGCATATTCCAAAGCGCAAGGCTGGCCTCTTCGTGACAATACATTTCCACAATACCGCCATTCAGTTGTTCTGATTGATTGATTGTAAATTCCTCAACGTGTCGTACAACAGCTCCCTTCCAAAGGTAAACGTCTGGAACTCTTTCGATATATCCACCAACGGAAGCCTGTAGAACCGATAAACCAGGAGTAGGACCACCTTCTTTGATTATTTCTGCATTACCGCCAACGTCTATTTTCAACCATACAATTCTATTTCCTTCAACTTCTCTCATTCGTTTCCCTCCATTTTTTTGACTCTCTGAGCATGAAGCCTTTCAACTTGCTTCTTGACATTCAATGCTCCTTTCATGAACCTCTTGTTGGCTGTTGGATCAATAGGTGTCCCGTCTGGTAGCAAACCTGCCTGCATCGATATTGCTAAAACGTCAATGCCTTCTAATTCATTCAAAATCCAATAAAGTATTCTCGCCTCAACTTCAATGATCGAACCTGGCCTACTCATCTGCAAGCCCCCAAACATCGTTTCTAACGCGGTCGCCACCAACAGAAGTGTATTCCATGTGGCCGACCTTCACAAAAATAGACCGCTTCGCCAAAACATTGCTGATTGCCCCCATACTTGTGCCGTTTCTGTCGGCTTGATTGAAAGCATAGCAAAGTTCTGAAGTATTTGCTTGACCCTTGCTTAGCATGTCTACGAGGAATACTTCAAGACGTTTTGTACCCATTCAAGCAACCCCGTATAGTAGTATGTCGCTGCTTACGACGGCCGATATTTCCCGAACATGGTAACGCATTGGAATCGATTCAAGCGGGTGTGGATCAAAGACGATTTCCCAGTTCCTTTTTGTTTTCAAACCCAAATATTCTCCCGCCTTGAAATCCCTCTCAACCGTTTCGCCAAGTTGCTTCTTTGAAATTAAGACAAATGTGCCAGCCCAAAACTCATTACTCGGAGTCATCGTATTTTCCAAAAAAGAAAATTTTGCTCCAACGGCGAGTTCTTCCACCGAAACCGAACTCATTCAACAGGCCCCCATTCAATCCCCGAAATCCAATCCTCAACGACCGGGACGTCCCAATTTATCGCATCCGACCAATCAACATTGATTATCTCAATTCTTTTCATAGCATCCTTGCTAACTAAAGCCCGACTTCTGATGTGCTGGAAAGTCATTGCCCCAACACCTCTTGCTTTCTTTGAGAAACAGCACTTAGATCGCATTGTTCGCAGGTTTCGTAGTGAGTCCATTGGGAAGTGATGCCCAAGCACCACATACATGCCCATTCGGAAATAAATTTGAAACCCTTCGAGCGTAGTTCTTTTGCACAATCCGTTGGGCTGTTGAATCCCAACTTCTTCCACCAAGACATTCCTATCATCGTGTGTGGCCTGCAGTCCCCGCATTTGCAAGGGGATGTGTAATTCTCGTTCTTCGTTTGCGTTAAAATGCTCATAATTTCACCGATACCTCCGAGCGAGCACTTGGATATAACCTCTTTGGGTATCTTTGACATCCTTTGATATTATCAGAAATGCCCAACAGCTTGTTTAATTTTCTAATCGGCAACATTGATAAGCGCTCGCCTATGATTGTTTTTCATGACCTCGAGCACCAACCCTAACGCAACACTCATCAGCGGACACCACCTTTCTTACGAGCAGATGGGCAAGATAAAAATCCCAGAGCGAACCAAAACTTACACACCGGTTTCACATCAAGAAGTTATTGACTTGGTTCGAGAAAGAGCAGAAAGACTACTTCCGAGTTCATTTGAATTAAAATCTGAAGCATTCGGTGTCGCTCCAAAGTTCGGCGACAATTTTGGAAGCCGAATGTTTGGAGTTTTGACCTTTGACGACAATTCCGCAGATATGGGCATGGCAATCGGAGTTAGAAATTCTTACGATCAGTCCCTAAGTGTTGGCGTCGCATTTGGCTCAAAGGTTTTTGTGTGCGACAATTTGATGTTCGTGGGGGACGTTATAGTGGCGCGTAAGCATACCGGCGACGTTTTAACGCACCTGGAGAAGAAAATAAACAAAGCCATGATCCACGCTCCTAAGAACCATGAACAAATTCTCTTGGATTCGGACTTAATGAAAGACATTCCTTTGGATAACTCCGAAGCCATGATGTTGCTTGGCTTGGCCTATGGAAAATCAGTTCTAAAGCCTCGGCAGCTACTCGGTGCGAAAAATGCCTGGGTGAAACCACCACAAGAGGACTTTGAGGATAGAAACCTTTGGTCCCTGTATAACGCCTTCACAGAATCTCTGAAGACCTCCCCAGCGGATGACGTAATGGAGGCGCACATCGATGCACATGAACTCTTGATAGGTGAAGGATTAGACAAATTGAGACTCTTACACGATCAAGACTACAAGAGGAAAACCGTTTCAGGTGTCGTCCTATGATGTGGGTTTCTTACGGGTACGATGGAGCGATTGCTGGAAATTTTTTCGTCTTACATGCCGGTAGGCCGAAACCCAAGCAATTAGGCATCGAAGCCATATCCGATTATTCCGAGGATGATCAATGCTACGAGGGAACCTTAGAGAACGGAACAATAACTGCCTGTTCGATACAATACTTCATTGGTTCGATTCCGATTCGTGAAAACGCCTTTCACTTGATAGATTCTGTCCCTCGGGCAATTTCCGTTCCCAAAGAAAACTTAGAACCCGAATGCTCCTGGTGCGGAGCCTTAAGTTGCATCACTGGTTGCAGAAAGGGTTGAAAATGGATTGGGATATATGGGATTGCATCGGCGCTACAGAGCGCCTTGAAATGGTTTTTCATGCAGAATCGGGCGACGTTAGTACAACTTCAACTTGGATATTGAAAGAAATGCTGGGAGAGAATACTCGTAAATGCGAGTGCTGTATGGAAGAAACCCCGTCAATTCTGACCTATGAAGGCAGCGAATACAACCCTAATGCCTACGTCAAGACCGATTGTAACGTAGAGTCCCTAACTCTTGAGTCGCTTCAAGCCCAATGGTATGTTTGTGCAGACTGTATCGAGACTCAAAAGACCAAGGCATCATTAGGAAACGACTGGGTTCTTTTCCGAATCGAGATACTGATTAACGAATATGAGAGGTTCACAGGAATGCCGACGATCATGTATGATGACATCTTAGACAGCTTAGAAAGCGGCATCCAAAAATTAGCAAAGGGAATTAAGCAGTCGCACGTGGATTCTATGCCCAACTCTGTAAATTGGATTAGGAAGATGATAAAATGTTAGACCCACAAAAGATGATTGAAAAATTAGTTCTGAAGAATATGAGTCGTATGTCTGCTTTACTAAATAGTGATGCGACTAAGCGCTGGTATTGGGCAACTCTACAAGCAGAAGGTATGTTTACTATAACTGAAACAATAACTGAACTGCAGTCTATTCAGGAAATCCTTGACGTTCATCCGGACTGGAACCGCGAAGGTTGGGTTGAAGGCAATTTTTCCGCATTGGGTATGTACATGACCCAACTTGACCGAGTCTGGTATGATCACAAATCAAAGTGGAATAACTGGAGCAATAGGCAATTAACAATCATGAAAGAAGGCGGACCAATATTCGGGCCTCCTCCTTCTGTCGAAGAAGCAGAAGAAGCCTTCTTCGATACAATCTCTTACTCAGGGGCTCATGCCGATGAAAATTCGCCACCAATTGATGAGGACAAAAGGGATGATGCTTGATGGTTCAGTATTGTTTTGATTGCGGCAACAAGATTAAGCGAGGCCACAACAAGAAGTGGAACTTTCGACCCCATGAGGCGGTTCATCTGGATGATGTGTGCGAATGCAATTCACCTTTGACTCAATATTCGCCTTATGCTATGCAATTGTTGGCTCAACAAGATTGAAGAAAAAACCGTTCTCATGAAAGTGTGCATATAGCCGCTTTGGGGGAACAATCCACTTAAGGGGGGCGGCATTGAAAAAAGTCATGGCCGAGCGGGACACTCGATACGGAACTCGCCGAGACCCGCCATTCATCAACAATCTATTTTGGCTTTTCATTGTGTTTGCACTTTCAATTGGAACTTTATGGCTGCTCCTAAACAACTACGATTTACCGTTGGTTGAAAATTACGCATTGATTGCGTTTGTGGTTGTAGCGGTGGCGATCCAATTCATCGTTATGATTGAGGCAACTCTCAATTCACTGGTGACGGAACGTTACTTGTGGACCGCTATCATCATTGCAACGGGCTCTATCGGGGCTTGGATTTACCTTTTCCTCTATTCTGATTACGGCATTCGCAGAGAATCAAATTAGAATAGACATAAATGGAGATGAAAAATATGGGAAATTGCGGAAAACCAAAAGGACAATGCACATGCGGCCAAAAGGCCTACAACCGGGAAAATACAGGACGAACAAATATGAAGATGGGGCCAATTGTACCTTCTTCATCTTCGGGGAGGATCAATCTTGCAATTAACAATCCTCGAAGATTCGATGGAGAAACTTTTCACGCTGAAGCAATGAATGGCGCTCGAACTATTCGTTGGAATAACAAAGCCGCCGCCGAACGCCGAGCATCACAAATCCGCCAACGTGGTTTCACAGCACGGGTTGTGAACAATACCGTCTACGTAGGACCATTGCAGAAGCGATACCAGGGCAGACGCCTAAAACCAAGAGCTACATACGACTGGTCTGGCACTGCAGGAATGTCTCAACGAGATTTGAAATTAGACTACTGAGGCCAAATTATGTCCGGTCTAACAAGTTCTCCGGTATGCGTCAACAGTTTTAGCAACTTACTCGGTCTCTGCTCCCTGAGCAAAGAACTATTTTTTGCTGAAGCATTCTTGATCATTGGAATATTTGTAATGATTCGGAGCCAAAAGCAGGGATTCGGCAATTATTTCTTGAGCCAGCGTGGTTATTCGCTGACCTTCGGAGCTGTGGCTTTTGTGATCGCAGTAAATAATCTGATTTTCGAGTATGATTCATTTTTCTTAACAAACGAATTAAGCTTCAGTCTAAATGCAGAATTCAGCCGTAACGGTATTGAATACTTCATGTTTTTCTTTTTGTTTACTTTCGGCAGACTCATTCCGCGCCTTTTGTTTGGCGCCATGCCTCCCGCCGATTATGGCCCAGCCCTAACCAATGTGATTCTGTGGTCGAGTTTCTTGATCGTTGCTTATTGCTGGACTATTTTGTTTTCGATTATCACTATGGGCGAGTTTGTGCCGGGTGATTGGATAATGACCTACTATTCGACTATTGATTGGATTTCCCTCTTCATCTGGATTCCGCTCGGCCTTACATTCATTCTTCCCAACAGATACACTTAGGATTTGAGGCCTACGTCTCCAACCAATATCCCCGCACCCACCGCACATCGTTCGAGGGGAGGAATAACGTGGAGTTTCTGAATAAGCAGCACCACACGTGCGGCACCACCAAAGGACGGCAGGGCGGGGCCCGTTTGCGCCCAAATTAAGACCCCAACTTACGCTTCGTAATTAGCGCCATATATTGCTCGTAATCCGCTTTGTTTGTGGCGCCAGAGTCAAGAAGGTCTGAAAGCAAGCGATTTTCCTTAGATGGCCGGTATATCTCTTCGGGGTCAGGTGAAAGCGGAATTTTCCCACGGTTTCCGGTAATTGCTATTTTGCCGGTTTTGATACGGAATCCTCGAGGGTCATTGCCTGGACCGTATTCTTTGTCTGCCGCTTGTTGGAATCCATCCTTATCGGCTTTCAGGAACTTGAGCCTTTCACCGATCTGCATGCCGGAAAGGGGTTCAATCAATTCAGCATTAGGGAATTTTTTCTTAAGTTCCGGAATCAAGACATTTGTATACGATTTTCCAGCCAAAAGATATATTTTTTTTATTTCATTTTTCGCTTCGAACCGCTTTTTTGTTATTGCTTTGCTATCTCTCTTGATAATTGATACCTGTGCTGGTTTAGGCTTTGTAATGTTTGAAACCACTCGTCGAGCCCAACTTTTCTGCTCCTTTGGATTCAAAGAAGTGATTTTGTTGTCATAATTCTCAATAAGCATCTCAGGTCCGCTAATTGGTTTAGCAAGTTCGGGGTGTTCAGCAGACAGTATTCCATATTCAATCCACCTATTATCTGCCCAAGCTTGCGAGAACTCAAAGAGAGGTGAACAATACAATTCTTTGGCCTTCATTTTATTGTTTACGACAGGATTTTCTGGTTCATCCCAGACACCATCCTCATCTAAGACAAGATTGCCACTGATCATATCCTTTCTAAAACCCTCTAATATTGCTTTATCGTTGGTATCTGGATTAACAAAGCCGCCATTCATCTCATCCCCCCAAGACGCATTTTGTTCATTGTAGTCTAAGATCGCACGACGTATTGCCATGTTTTGTTGTTGAGGTTCAAGTTTAGCAAATTCCGTTTGAGGCAATAGTTCCTTTTTCTTGCTCGAGCAACCAATCAGGGCGATTGATTTACCGGTAATTTTGATACCTCCACCATCTGAATCAGCATAGTATTGTATGCCTTGTGAATTGAGTCGCGAGGTCTTTATTTGCTGGATGATACTTTTTCTATTTGTTGAATTGTTATTGATATAACGGCTTGTGATCGGATTGAAAATAAATCGCCGACCCAATGAGGATTTTTTCAGTATGTCTGCAAGAAGATAGTCATCACTTGCATCTCCGTATTTCCAAGCCATTCTCATTCCCGCCATTTGTTTCTGTATTCTGGCGCGTCAAACGTAAGCGCCCTTGTCCCCGGTCGCGCTCGATAGAATACATGCCAGCCATTCTTAACCGGCACAACTCGGGCCTTGTAGCCGCGTTCTCTAAGTTTGCCAGCAATTATTTGTTGGCTAATCTTTGATTTAGGCGTCATTTGCAATTTCCTAAACTCTTGGCCATCAATTCTGCGATCGTAATTCCTGTTTGCAATTTTTCTGTGGAAAATGCGCTGCTGTATTGTCCCATCAGCCAGTTCATTTGGTTGCGTCGTATCGAGGCCAGGGAAGGCAAAATACGGGACTTCAGTACCGTCTCTCGACTTGTATACCACACTCCGCATCCTTGAATCGTAATAATCCTTGATATATTGCTCGCCATCCTTTTCAAAGTACAAGGGATGAGATCTCCATATCATACTCATGTTGTCACCGCTTACTGGTATGACTTCATCTTCAAGTAGCGCTCCGGCAGGCAAAGTTCGCTCGAATTCATCGATATTATCTGCAAGCCAAGCGCCCCAGTTTGGGTCCGAACCATCATCTTCAATATGGGCTAATATCCGAGACTCTATTGGTGCGTTTTCGGCGTTTTGATGAGTCAAAACGTGCAAATAGGTTTCCGGCAGGTCAAACAATTGTTGTCGCCTATCGGTCGCAGTAACAGGACGGGGGCGGATTTCATCGCCCCTGAAATAGCCACCGGACTCAAAAACACCCGGCTCGCCTAAGGTCAAGTCCAGGTCAGAACCAATATTTACGCCTCTTAGCGGAAATTTTGTGAGGAATTCTTCGTAGTTGGCTCCGTATTCATCATAGGGATTTACAGGGAATCTTCCCGTTGAATCATACATTGGATCAGTGATGAAAGTACCATCTTGGTCGTAAAAGCCAATTTGCTCTCCCGATGGATTTAGCAATTGCATAAATTCATCATCCATAATTCCTCTTTCCCTCCCCATTGTTCGCCGTAGGATTCGGAAGTCATAGGGTCGTGGCTGTCGATTGTAAATTCTCACACGATTGTTCAAGCTCCCTTCTCCAAAAATGTTTGATTGTGTTGGAATGCCGCCTCTTGCTACCAAGTTTGGCTTATCTGGGGCCAAATAAGTTCCATCGTTGAGCAACCACCTTCTCATTTTGTTGCCGAATTGTGGGTTTGTAGGATCGCTTTTGTAAATCTCGCTCAACAAATATGCGGCCTTCTCTGGGTCATTGGTTTTTGGATGAACATAAAGCCCGAACCTCTTGGTGCCCCTGGCCTTGTCATCATCAACCTTAGTAATCCTCGCCAGAAAACCAACTCTCCTTAGATTTTTGGCGTATTCCTCCAATGTTTCACGGGTGTAGCCTATTGCTGCAAGAGGAAAGAACCTGTATTCATCCCCTACTTTGTAGCGTTTCTCACTATTACGTTCTCCCCCCGCATCAATATCATAATCGGGGTCGAGTTGATCCCAGCGATAAAAAAACGACGTCCCGTTCCTGCTTGGTGCTTGAACCGAAAATCCATTTTCACCCTTTGTGCCATTCCATTGGTTAATCTCCGGTGCGTCCTTGTCTAAAACTTCTTGATAAGCTGCGTTGATTATTCGGTTTTTTTGCTCCATACTCAGCCTTTTAGGGCGTTTGACGCTTTGCATTTCTAATTCATCGTAAAAATCCTTGATGTTACGGATTATCGCCTTCTCAATTCTCTGATTGTTTTGATAAGCCTCAATGATGTCATCCTTGCGCATAAAAGAAGAATCTTCGTTGCGAATCAATTTTCCATCTTTGTCCGCCGCTACGTAAACTTTACCTTCGGCGTCCCTGTTAGTCATGATCCCCAAATCCCGGCGTTTTTCAATCATGGATTTAACCTGGTCCTGATTCAATCCTTTAGCCCATTCTGGAGAATATTCGCCACTACTTACCATTCTGTCAAGTAAACCCTGAAGTTCGGCAACTCCTAATATCGGAGTTTTTGGTAGTAGCACCATCAAAGGCGCCTCCTGAAGTAATCACGGCTAAGTGATTTTGAAGAGTTTAGCGAGCGGGGAGATTTAGTTTTCGAGAGTTCATCTACAAAACCATCGGGGACAGTTCCAAATCGATAGCCTCCCGAACGACTCTGTGCCACGCCAAACGTTTCGAGGATTTGTCTATTCTCGTCATTATATCGAGAATCAAAGGGCTGGTAATGAGTTCTTGGGGCGGCAAGGTTCACCCATCCCCCAGCAACAGGAACGGTTCGCATCAACCATCCCCTTGAACGGCCTATGTCGGCAATCTTTCTTGCAGAAGATTTGTTATTCCATATCACCAAGCCGTCTCCGGCTTTCCGTGAAGCAAAAGTGACCGACTTACCATCAGCATTTTTGTAGGTTCGCTTGAATTGAGGCATCTTCTTTGAAAATTTCAAATCGCCACCTTTGCCCGTTCCTTGAATTGGGTCGCCCAAAGAGGTGCGATCGTCTGTTAGTGGGCGATCTATACCGACACCCGTAAAACCGCGTTCTTTATCCCAACCAATCATATTTGCTTGCTTTCTCGTCCAAGTGTCTGAGTATGGTTCGAATAGGAAGCCTGGTATTTTGTATCCATCTGGTGTTTTGGAACGTCTTGACGTAGTTATGAATTCGGGATTTTGTCCCGTAGATGAAATTATATTTCTTCCTCTTCCAACGGGGAAGATCGTATCGGGGTTTGCAATATCGACAGCTTCACCAAATTCGACGTCGATTTCAAATGGCACAGAGGATTGAATACCCCGTTTTACAAAGAGGCCCTGCTGGCTCGGCATCGCCGCATTGCCCGATGGAGTAGCGAAATAGGAGTCATTCTTCGCCCATGCCTCAATTATGCTTTCCATATCTTCATTAAAGCCCCACGTGAAATTTCCAAATTTCGGAGGTGAACCTTGAATGATGAAAGGGGGCTTTGTTTCTGAAAACAATGTTATGTCGTTAGATTTGGCCTTAGCGCCTCCTTTCGCTTCGTACTTAAATCTGAAATCATCTTCGTCTATCTCAATTTGTGGATTAAAGTGGATTGGTGGAGCCAGTTTGACTATTCCGTCCTTTGCCAACTTTTCTCTTGGCATCGAATTCTTTGTATTAAGCGGCCGAAGATCTCTGCTTGCGATTCCGTTTCCCGACCAAGGATCTATGTCTTCCCAACGGAAACTATCACGTGACTCACCGAATGTTCTAAGTTTGTATGCGTTTGGAGAGCGACTTGCTGGCTTATTCGCGGATTTTGTGACTTCAAAGGCAAGACGGTATGGTGAGCGCCCCCTTTCTATTGAATCGAATGCGCTTTGGAAATCAGCTCTGGTTCCACTCGTCCTCACACCAGCAGCAGAATTGCTCGGCCAACCGAACGCTTCGAAGGGACGATCACGACTGGTCGAATTCTTAACGAAGCCAAATACGGGCTTTATGCCGAGATAATCCCGGAATGCAGTTTGAAATTGTTTCATCTCCTTTGTGGCCTCTTTGGAATCCGACCATACGATCTCGTCGTTTTGCATGCCGTCAATGGAACGGGCGGCTTTATTCATGGCCTGCTTGTTTTGGTATACGCCAGGTGGCGGGCGTGGCGTGGCGCGTCGGATTGATTGACCTTTATACGAAATATTGTCTTCCCGTAGGGATGACCTCGTGGGGCGTTGGCGCACACGCACAGCGTCCTCCATTTCAGGAACATCATTCACCCCGCTTGCATATTCTTCCATTCGAAGTCGTTTTAGATACTCTTGGTGCATGAGGTCTTCAAGTTTTTTGCCTTTTACGGCTTTCATTTCTTTTGCCCCCCAATGTATACGGACCATGAACCGGACTTAGGAATCAATCTTGCGTTTCTGTTGAATCGGCGCCGAATAAAATGGGCTACTTGACCCGCATAGTGCCTGTTGCCGTTTTTGTAGCCCTCGACAAAGCGCTGACCTGCAATTTTTCTGGTCCGGGCATACGCCTTTGGATCTAATTCGGGACGTGCCCGAAGAAATGATGCCTCAATCGGAGCGCCCCTTTCAGATTTGGTCCTAAATTTGTATTCGACAACGGAATTCAGAGGTGGAGGGTTCTCGGTGTCGTAATCACTCAAGCCTGAACCAAGTTTCCAACGCTTCTTTGTTCCGTCCTTGAGTTTAGTTTGCATAAGCAGCGAACCAACCTTGCCTTCTCTTTTGCCCAGGCCTTCTTCGTATCCTACCACAAGCCCCTCTTCGGTGAAAGCAGGTTTGACTTTGAGGATTGTTTGCACTCGGCCAGTCTCAAAAATAGAGTCGTCCTGTCGCATCATGAATCCTTCAGCGTTTCTCGAAACAACTTGGTATAGGGCATCATCAAGTTGATCCAAGTCTTTGACCTTGAATTGGGGTGCGAAAAAAACAGGTTCTGAAGTTGTCATATCCACGACAGAACCGTCTTCGTTGATTTCAAGAACGACCTTTTTCGGGACAGAAGATTTCACTCCATCGTGGGAAAAGTTGAGATCGTAAAGGTTGTCATTGAAGTGGCGATAAAGCGATTCAAAACCGGATTCTTTCGTATTGAGGTTGGGGGAGTCAAAAATGATGAATGACAATTGATTCCAAGCCTCTTCTTTGGCTTCTTCAGAAGCCCAATTTTTCCTTGCGAGAACCCTGCTGGCATCACTCAAGCGACCTCTTCCTACGTATAATTCGCCATCAAATGAAACCTTTTGATTGGGTGCTTTAGCCATCTTTTTCTCAAACCACTCCATCCGCTTGACCCATGATTTAGGTGCATTCAGCGGGTCGCCGTTTTTTTTCCGGAAATCTTTGATTTTGGGGTCCCAAAGCGCCCTCCAACCATCGAACTTCTCCGAAACCAAGAAATCATCAGCCTTGAGCTTACCCTTTTCAAAACGTCTTTTTTTGGCTGCATTCAAACGCCCTGCCTTCATAATTGGGAAGTCTGATTTGTCTTTGTAGCGATCACCCTTAGATGCGGAGCGCTTTGAATCAAACTTTGAACCCTCGTCAACGTAGCCCTTGCCCCGCTTCTCTTTCTCTTTCTTTTGGAAAAAATCCTTTGCAGCTTCCGCAGAATCAAAGGTACGTGTTTGATACTGAAGCGTTTTACCTCGTCGGCCATAGGAGATTTGAACTTCCTTGCCTTTTTGGTTTATGATGTAGACCTTATCGGACTTAGCATCCTTGTAAGCGAGTTCAGCATCCATATTTTCATCTCCTTTTTTTGATTCCACGCTTGAAAAGATTCTTTTTTACGACGTAGGGGTTCATCCGCTTGAAAGCGGTTTTGTCAGCATCGCTACCATGGCGTTTGATCGATTTGACGTGCTTCTTGTTAATTATTGGCGCAGGCTTCTCGACATAAACAGAATAGTGTGTCTTCTTTCGATCTTGATATGGGACAACTCGAACCTTGCCTCGATTATATCTTCGCAACTCAGACGCTAATCCCTCCGCGTTGCGCTTGTTTTTCACGTCGGCCATCAAATAGCCCCGCCATCTTTTGTCAAAGGTGCGCACACCTTTTCCTTTTGATGCATTGAAATTCCATCGGTTTCTGCTCATTGCATCCCTTGAGGCCGTTATGCCCCTCGCCATAGGCCTGGATGCTTTGTTACGATTAGCTTGCCTTGTGATTAAAGTAGCCAAGGTTTTGCGATCTCTATCGGTATTTACCACACCATCTCGTGAAGTTTTGGCCCAACTATCCAGCGCCCCGGCAACAACCCGACGATCCTTACCGCCCCTGGATAATTCGGCAATTAGAGAAACTCTTGAAACGCCATCAGTGACGTCGATTGGACCCATTTTTCGTAACTGAGAGACAATCTTCTCGTTCTTCGACATATCCAACCCAATTTTCTCAAGGCGCTCCTTCTTTTGAAACAATCCCTTTCGTAGCGCCAATGCGCACGCTTTCAATCCTCTTTTCTGCACATCGTATAGGTTCTGAAACGAGTCCTGAATGAGAAAGTATCGTGAATGATTTTTGTCGGCTTAGCATGCAAGCCGCAGATTGAACACTTATCTATTCCATCCTTGCCTTTCTGCCACGATTCTCCATACTCATCAAATGTGTGAATCAATTTGTCTCGTGAAACGACGAAAAACACTGTCATGGAAGCGCTAAACACACACAGTATACAAAATCTGTGCATATCAAGTAAATGAAACCCGAACCTTTCAAATGAAATCAGGGCATCCGGGGAGTTATGAGCGCAGACGGCAGACGCCCAAGGTCACAATATCGAGGAAAAAGCTCTTCTAAAAAATCTCATGCAAAAATCATGGATGCGATAGAATACACAACGATTCGAGACCGCGATGATCCAACTGTATTGACAATCAAAGATAGAATTGCTGAATCCGATAGGCACGGAATGACTCGCAACGAAATTTCTAACCATCTGGGCATGCTCAAAAAAGAAGGACGAATCAAGGCCACAAAGGATAAGAGGCCCACTTACAGTATTGTCCCTGGGCGCAGATACTCACGAACCTTCGCCCAACCAGTACCAATTTCGCCGACTCTGAATTTAGTTGGGGTCGGAATGGATCGCAACGGAAATAAGATTGCACAATTCAAACCAACCGACTCGCGTATGGGCAGAGGCTTTTCAATCCAAACAAACGGCAACCTTCCAATGCTACACAACATACCGCAGGCTGCTCGCTCCATTGGAATGGATTTTGAGAGCGGACGAAGAATACGCAATCAAATACGTAGGCACATTGGTATGTATGGAACAGATAGACAAAATCGATTGATTGGCCAGACAGGTGACAGGGCGATTGAACGGGGACGTCGGCGGGTTGCACGGCGGGCCGCAGCAGCAGATCGTCAGGGTGTTCCTCAGAATTACATTCCGGGTCGAATTTTCGAGCAACGGGATGTTTGAAATGAAATTCCCAGTTTGGGGCCGCAGAGGGCCGGGTCTGACTGACCAGATGATAATTGATCCCTGGTCGATAGTTCATTTCATTTCGGGCACAATCCTTTGGTTCATCGGCTTCGACTTTTACCAATCAATAGTCATCTTGATCATATTCGAGATTTGGGAAAACAGTAGATTCGGCATCGCCTTCTTCAACCAACTTCCCAACAGGCTGTATGCATTGGTTCCGGCGGGCAAACGAAACAAAATCGAGTTCATCGAAGCGCAGAAAGATTACGTCGGCGACTCATGGGGGAACCTAATTTTCGACATCATCTTCGGCCTTAGCGGGTGGTTAATTGCCAGCACCTACTTTTGATATTCAAGGCCATTTTTTGCGATGGTCTGCATGAGGTGAATGGTGTAAATCGCAGAACCGATGAATACGCTGATGCTGGACTCCAGACGGACTCCATTGACGTAAATCAAGGCAGCACCCAGGAAAGCGAGGATGTCTGTTAATGGATTCGCGAGGTATGACCTGTTGCTTCCGATTGTATCCATTTCTGAAAGCAAGAAATACAGGAAACCAAAAATCGTACCAAAAATAGTGATGGACTGGACTGTGCCCATCGAATCAAACTCACCGATCTCATCGGTAAGCATAGAGAATGCAAACGATATTGCAAAGACAGGCAAAAGAACTACTGCAATAAGTCCCAACGGGCTAAATTTCACTTTGTATCCCATTTTCCCACCTCATTCAATTGCGTCATCGAAACCATCCTCGTTCTTATCTGATGCCCATTCGGGCAGACGTTGGCCACTGAACCATGCAGGGTTGTTGTAAGTGCGGTTGTAATCTCTTTCATTGCGATCCATTCCTTGTTCATTCAGGAACGATTCACGAATCTCATACAATCTTTTCCTTACAACCGAAAGGTCGATGGGCAAAACGCCAAGCTTCAACTCATCATCGACTGCACTCGCACTTGCGGCGAGGTACTCATCTCCATGATTTCTGTCATCCATTGCCTCTTCGAGCATATCAAAAATCTCTTGGCGCTTGGTTCTTTTGTTTCCAAGGCGCATTTCTTTGCGGATCTTGTTTCTATCGTAAGGCTCCTTTTTTCTGTTGTAGGTGTTTATATCCCCGGTCCTGTCAATGCCTATCACATTAACAAATTCCCCAGTTTCCGAATTAACAAATCCTTTTGGCGTTGTTGTTCCGATATTACTGCCGATTAAAGTGCCCAATTCTTCATAATTCATTGGGTCATCGGCAATATAATATTGCACAAGGTCTGCGAGAGATTCCATGAATACTCTCATTTCCAATTCTCCACCTAATATCATCCTTCGGGTATTTGCATCGTCATCATCCCAAGTCCATGCGGGTAAAAATTGTCTGGCTGTTGCGAAAAATTGCCGTTCGCCGTATTTTTCATTCAGTGCGTTCATAATCGCTGCAGCACGTTGTAATTTGTAGGCGTGCGGAGGCATTTGCTGCAAAAGTTCGGGCAGTTGTGCCCCATCTTGCCTGTAATCGTAGTTTAGGTCTTCAGCATATACAGGGTAAACCCAACCAAGAGCCGGGTTGTCTGGGTCATCGTCGAGGACTTGCCGGAGTTGGTCGGCCGGAACGCCCAAACCCCCGGTCATAACCATTGGCTTAGGCGCTCCAACATGAAATATGGTGCTGTCATACCTTAGGCCATGCCTTTGGTTGATTTGAGGTTGAACTCCAAGGCTTCTGCCCTGGCTTTCGAGTTGATTGTGCCTCTGCAGGCGGTAAATATCGCGATTAGGTGGAATCATCGTTGGATCGAATCGATTGTACCTTCTTCCGCCCCGATAATACAGCGAATACCCATCCTTTACAGGAATGACTCGGGCTAAGTGGCCCGTCTGCCTCAGACGTTCGGCCATGGCTCTCGCTGTGTCTTTGAGTTGAATGTTTGTCGCTACACGAGCGAAAGCCTTTCCATCAATCCTTCTTTTGGGTGACTTGGCGAATGATTCTTTAGAATGATTGTAACGTCTTGAACTTCGGCAACTCGCACAGCTACAATTTCTTTTTCCACATGACATTAAAATTTCCTCCTCATTGTTCGATTACCCATAGTACAAAAACCGATATGAACGATAAGAATAGGATGAACGGAAAAGCGGCAACGATTGAACCAATCGCCGAAATAACCCTATCATCCCATTCTTGTATTCGATCCAAAGAATCACCTCTTGTTCAAGTAAAGCCCATGGCCCCTTGTATTAGGAATGACTCGGGCATAGTAGCCCCTATTTCGCAGAAGGTGGGCTAATTTGGAAACATCAGTATTTTTGCCGGTTCCGACGTAGTTGTATTTTCTCGTTCCGCTTCTTGTACGAATGTTTCGGAATCTACTCGAGCCCTTACGGGGGTGGAATTCCGGCCGCATGGCTTTCATTAGGTTACCTTGCAGTCGAACAGACGTCGACAACCTGCCGTTTTCATTGCGGAATTCATGCACGCCCTTACGCCAAAACTTACCTTGTGAAGCAGCAAATGCTTCTCTGAAGGAAGCACCTTGAGCCAGGGCTTCTTTGATTAGGGCGGATTGAACGGCATTTGCAGCATACCTGTCTGCGACTGAACCTCTTTTCCCATTGCGTCGGCGGTTCTCGTCAAGAACCTCGTTGATCAATCGGTCGACGTTTGGACTCATCGCCATCGCTCGCCGCCGTCTTTTGCCTTTCAATGGAATCCTTTGGTCGGCATTCCATTCACTCTCTATTTTAGTAAACTCGATATTCTCCAAGGCCATATTGTAATATTCCTCGAACTTATTTCTTCCGGCCTCGGTGTATCCCGTTACGTCCATGTCGTCGGTGAACTGAGGGTGATTCGAATCGATAATTTCGCCATCATCGTCCATTACGAACAAATCAGTTTTCTTCCATCCAGAATCTAAAAGAGCTTGTTCAGCAATATCAATCGCTTGATCAACTGTCGTGTCTGAGAAGGGTGCATCACCAGTTATCATATCATTAACTTGCATACGACGTTTATATTGTTCCCGATCGTTTAATTCTTCAATTATCAATTTCGCATCCTCGGCCGTACTATGATCTATGTCCGCTTTGAGGATTTCAACTTCTTCATCGAATTTTGCCCAGTCTTCCCCCTTGCGCAGGTCGAACCTTCTCGACCAGTTGGGGTTGCGGCCTGAGACGATGCCGAGGATTGCATCGGCCTTTTCAGAATCATTCATTTTATCATATCCGTTTCTTGAGATTAGCACGTCCATTTCTTCTTTGCTTAACATATCGGGGCTTTCATCAAAGAGATAGCGGTCCAGAATTTTACTTGAACGTTCGGATTCGGGGTCGGTCATTCCAGCCATGTCGTCAGCACTTTGCCCTGAAGAATTCCAGCGTTCCCATGCGTCTTCTTCTCTCATGTAAGTTCGCCCTGGGTTCAAAACATCTCTTAAATCAGAACGAGAGTAACGTTCAACCCCGGACATGGTGTTGATAACAAGATTATCGCCATCCCAATCCCAGTCAATTACATTTCCAAAATCGTCTGATTGTTTAACAAATCTTTCAATTTTGTTCATATCGTTCCGTCCAAACAAAAGTCGCCAATCAACAACGTCTTCTAAATCGCTTAGTCGCCCATCCATCCCATCTTCTACTGTTTTCCAGCGGAAATTATCCAAGCCTGAAGCGTATGGTTCCATTAGCATATCGAGGTTTACTTGAATCGCAACGTCGGGCATTTCCCGCATTTCATCAAGGTTTTTTGGCCCATTTGGATCAGAAACCTCGTAAATCCAATAATTTTCCTCTGGTTTTGATTCCTCTTCATTCAAGCTGTAATTCAGATTATTGTCCGTATTCAAAAGTTGATCGGGCGCAGTGCGCTGACCCTCTTCGGCCCACATCCCTTGCATTAGCGCTTGCTCGATTAAGTCCTGTTGTTCCTTAGTCAGCGTTCTAATGAATGCTGTTGGTTTGATTTTATCCATTCATCTTCCTCCCCAAATAAACACGGTAGCCATTCGAAGAAGGAATGACTCTCGCATTTAGGTTTCGGGCGTTTCGAGCCCAACCTGCAATTGCACGGGCATTTTCCCTTGAAAAAGTGGATTGTGTGCCAACAAATTTAGAATCATTTAGGTTTCGGAAGTAAGTCCTTTTTATGTCGGAATTATGGCGTGGGAAACCACGGCCTCGTCCTCTAAAACCCCATCTACCCCCCAAGGTTGATTGGGATCTCCCGCCACCGCCCAATGGTGAAGCCGTTGATGATGGTGGAGAACCCCAGCGTGTTCGAGCAGATGCAGATACCGCAGCACCTGAAGATTTCATTAGATCCGCACTGGGCTTGGGTGCGATCTTTACTGCCCAATTGGGCGCTTCAGGGCTAAGACCGGAACCCGATTTCCAATAAGGCACATAGCCAGGTCCGAATGAAACAGGCAAAGCCCTAATTCCAATCAATGATTCACGTGTAAATTCTTGAGAATTGTAGCCGGTGGGCTGCCCCAGTGCTGTTGCCTTCTCGGGAGTAAATTCAATCTTTAATTTCGGACCGCTTGGTGTAAGTTCATAAGACCAATTAACAATGTCTGCACGATCCATTGTGTATCCCAAACCCGAATCCACATAAGCTTCCATGAATTCCAATTCTATTTTGTATCGGATTGTATCAACGCTCGCATCAGGTGTTTCCCTGGCTAAATTTTCATTATTTCTGGATACAGTATCGGCATCGCGCTTTATCTTGGCCGCCTCGGCGTCCTTGCGCTGCTTCTCTCTTTCATCAGCAAGGGCTTTCTGTCTTTTGTCAAATTCTTCTTGCTTATCCAAAGTTTTCCCTTGGGCTGCCTCGGCACGTAGGTAGTCATCAAGTGATATTTTCCCCTTTTTTCTGGCATTCCCAAGTCCTGCTTCAAGTGCGGCAATTTCCGCTTCGAGATCCATGACGGCTTGGTTTGTTGGCGCTATTACGTCAGCCGGCTGACTGGGGTTGTATTCTCTGCGGTTGAAGAAACCTTCAGCAGTATTGCCCCATTCGGGTACAAAAAAGTCCGGTAGCACAACGTCTAACGTGAATTTATTCCCTACTTCATCAATTACTGCAACGGTATCAGCGCTGGTTTGAGTGAGCACCCACTGACCTGACTGCTTTTTGCGTTTGAGGTCAAGATTGGTGAAAATTCTTTGAGTGGCCGAATCGATTGCGTATGCTGAAACCTCTTCAATATCAACAGCAAAGCCGGGTGCTTTGCCGAAATTCGTGTCATTGTAAACCAAAGTCCGTCCTACAGCAACGTTGAGGTCCTTCCACCCATCTCCCTTTTTAGTTTCAATAATCCAAGAATTCCGGTCGGGTGAGAGGTAAAGTGTGCCTTTCTGTGAGGCCACATATAGTGGACCTTCTCTGACAAAATCTCTTTGCAATTGATCAAGTAGTTTATCTGAGTTTGAACCCTCATCCATAGCACGTTTGCGAAATTCTTTATTCCACAGCCCACGGGCTAACTTTTTGCTACGGTTGAAAACCCTTTTTGGGTCGTCTTCGTCTTTGTTTCTCGTCCTATTCAATGCAATGCCTCCCACAGTAGCCAGCCCAATCCCTGCCGCTAAAATTGTGCCTAAGGAAGGCCCATCGTTAGCGCTTGATGAGGATGGAGATGGAGATGATGGTGCAGTTGGAAGATTTGAGGCCTCTGCTGATTCAGAAGAATCGCTCATGGCTTTGCTTGTGCTCGGTGCAGTTGTATCAGGCGGGTTTGTGTTAGTAGGCGGGTTGTAGGAGACAGAATCGCTCTGTGTTGTTGTTGTTCCTTCTGAAGAGTTCGAGCCTGATACAGTATTTGGGTCAACTTGGTTGGCATCTTCGGTGCCTGTGCCTGTTGAGCCACCCGTACCGCCTGTTGAACCCGAAGAGGGATCGTTGTCGGTGTCGCTTCCACCCTGGGTGGGAGAGGTAGTAGTGTATCCGCCGCCGAGATAATTGTATTTTCTTGCCATCTTCACCACCCCGTAGTAGGATCTCCGTCAAAGTCTGCCGCTGAACCGAAGAAACCTGCAGCACAGCCAATAGCTCCGCCAAGAAGAGGTCCGCCGAATATGCCGATTCCTGCGGTTAATGGTGATGTAGAGACTCCCAAGGCCAGACCTGTTGCGGCTCCGGCTGTAGCTCCAGCAATACAGCCCTCGCCATCTGAAAGCAAACCTTCGTTTGGCGGACCATAATTGCCAAAACCATAGGATTGTGGGCTTCCGTAATCGACATAATCTTCAGGTAAATCGTTTGATGAAATATCGGGCTGGCCGTCTCCATCAAGGTCAATCATAACGGGGTCATTGGATAGGCCAAATAAATTCGTTTGAACAGCAACAAGACCGAGAATCAGGACCATTATTGTCAAAGGGAATCCGAAGCCGGTAAAAACGCCGCCCTGTTCACCGTCTTCGTCCGAACCAAGTAAAATTGCAATAAAGATGCTAATGCCTATGATCGCTACGATTCCAACCGTGCTCCATTCCGTGAAAGCCCAACTGGCAATGTCAATTTCAAGGAGACGAAAAAGGGCAATGACGCCAATCAGCAGAAGCCCAAAGACGACGATTCCGCCACCGAACACCAATTCGTCGAGTTCTAAATCATCATCGTCTTGCGCCACAGAATCACCAATGTTTGCGAGGGGTTGGGGCTTTCAGCCTTGAATATGCGACGCTCCCCATGCGTTGCGTTATTCCCGTTTCACTTTTGATGATTTGCGAACAGAAGGCATCATAAGCACACTTTTCACGGTACTTTTTTTGCTACGTAAATTCGATGCCCACCTTTGGCAGAAATGACCCTTGCATAAAGGCCTCTTTGCTTGGCGTGATTGGCGAGCGCTTTCGCATGATGTTTTTTCAACAACCTGTTAGACCCATGATACCTTTTTCCCGATAGATTACGATAATATGTGCGGCGTCCAATTGGTGAAAGACCATTCCATCCCCCAACATAAACACCCCCATCATACGTTATCCAGGGGTTGTTATAATCTGCAACAGCTTGGGGATTCCCACTTATTCTGGCAGGGTCTCGAAGATCGGTCATGGTTGTTAGGGCTGGTACGTTGCCCATAATCGATTTTACTACAGAGTCTACATCGAAGCCGCCAACCGGCTGTCCTTCCTCTATTTGAGCGAGCGCTACCGCATCCTTTTCTCTCCTTACCTCTCTTGAGGCCATCAAGATTGAACGCAACATGATTTGATATTTTCGCCCTGTTTCTGTATCTGCTATTTCCGGCAAATTCCCGTAGCGTCCATCATGATAAACGAGGTTAGGCGCCGAACCGCCCAACCCTACTTGCAAGTCTTTGGGTTCAACCAAACCCTCTGCAGATGGATCATACGCCAATTCATAGAGAAAGTCTTCGTTGGAACCCAAGTAATCAACCCAGGTGCTTTGAATAAATTCTGCATTCTGACGATACCGAGAGGCCGTTTCCAATATTATGTTTGACAATGCAGCCTCTCCAATTGAAAACCTCCCTCGAAGGCCTTCCGTCCCGTCCACAGTTCTTCGAAATACGTCATATTCATCCTCGGTCAAAGCGTTGATTATCCCGAAAACCTCTTGATCATCAAGTGTGGCGGCATCGTTAACCACCGGTTCATCTGTTAATGATGGAGGTATTGCTGCACGAGTTATCCTTCGTATTTCGTCGTAATCCTCGGGACTTGGAATTCTCATCGGATGAGCATATAGAAAATCTTGAGAGAGGTAGGGCCCATACCCGAGGCTTCCACCTGAATTGGAAAAGGCTGCTCGCGGGTCATTCATCCACAAGCGCTCAATCGGTTCTACCGTTCCTCTCGAACGATAAAGGCGGTCAAAGATACTGATTGGGTCATAGAAGTAATCCTCATCTGAAGCCCAGGCGAACATCAATTTATTCTGGGCTGATATAGATGGCTCATAGGGATAGAGTTTCATGTCTTGTTGCCCTAACCTCATGAGGTAATCTTCAATATCCCCTCTCTTGGCCTCTATGGTGTTGTAAAAGTCAGCATAGGGTATTTTGCCCTCACTGTCTGGTAGCAGCAACCAACCATCATAACCATACCTGTTTCTGGTATAATTCTCACGTATGAGGTTGTTTCCCGCTAAGCCAGAATCGGGGTCGTAGGGTGTTGTCTCGGAGACATAGACAATTTCTTCTGTAATTGGATCGGCAAGAACTAAGTTGAAACCATACGAATATATGTTATCCGAATCCATAGTTTGTTTCGGTGCAGTCACCAAAGAATCTATGTCAAACCTGTCGTTAAAGCGGTCACCTACATCTGGCATCCCCTCCTCGTTCCAACTGTTGTAAATACCAACCAAATATTGTGTTGAATCATTCGGTTGGGGAAACCTGCGATTGTAGCCTTGTTCCCGAAGCTTCTTGAGAAGTTCTTGATCGAAAGCATTGTTGGCTCTCATCTTTCTAATTTTTTGTTCATACTCTTTAATGTCGGATTCCGTCTTTGATATTCCGCTTTTTAGATTGTTCGTGGCATTTTGAATCCGATTGTTTCCAAACGGCTTCATTGCTGATTGCGAACGTATGAATGATTTCTTGGTGCGGTTGCCCGTCCTCCATACCGTGAGTAATGCGCCGTTTCTCCTTGTAGATTTAGCAGTAGTGCCAGAATCCATAATCATCCCCTCGGAACTCAATGAATTGATGAGCGCACCCAGCACCCTTCGGTTATCCGGCTCTTGTATAGTGCCCTGTTGTATTGCTGGCTCAAGCACCTCCCGCCAAATATCGTCTGTCGTGAACAACGTATTTCCCAAGACGTAATCGGAAATCAAGCCTTGTGCCTTTCCACCGGATTTCCAATCCGCTTTAGCCGAAGCCTGAGCATCGAGCGCTCGTCTAATTCCTCTTTCAGAAGGCGTCATCGACGCACCTCACGATCTCTCATGTAAGTTCGCCCTGGTCTTGGACCGGTTCCGCGGTTCAAAAATTGAGTTATAGTCATCCCTTGTTTTGCTGCTTCTTCGGCAAGTATTCTGTTTGCCTCTTGGAGTTTGACTTGCATTTCGAAAGGCAATGCAACTTCTTGAGTTTCTTCGTTATACATCACATTTTCGTTAGCAATGTTTTGCATGAAATTCATTGCATCATTTAGGCTCATTTGTTCAGCCCGTTCTAACATTGCAACTCTCATTTTCATTTTTTCAATATCTTCTTTCGGGATGAAACGGTTGGCATACACTTCATGCACGTCGCTTTGCCTAATTGATTGCTGGGCGGTTCCGCGCTTTCGAGCGTTTAGAAGTTGCTCCATAGCTTGAAATTGATAAAAGGCGAAATCGGGCATCAAACCGGATTTTTCTTGGTCGATTGTGATTGACATGTCTGAAGGTCCCTCTCTTTCCCGATACACTTTTCCAGCGTTGGGTCCGACCCTTTTCATGTAAAAATCTCCAGGTTTGCCAGATGAATCCATGATGATCCCGTCAAGAGTTGGTACTTCGACGCTTTCTCCATGAACTCGAACTCTCTTGTTGTATCTCCTTCGCTCGTAGGCCTTTTTGATTGACTCAAGGGAGATGACGTCCATACTTCCATCTCTCATGGCATTTAGCCAAGAATCTGTAATCTTGCGGTCAATCTTCGCTTCCACAGTTGCCCCGCCTATTCCGGGGAACGTGATCATTACTTGGTCGACCTTGTCAAGAGGCTCTACGCGAATCTTTGGCTCTTCAGTTACTGAAGAGGGGTCGATATAACTCTCCCATTCGGTGTAAATAAGAGGTGACTCGGACATTAGAGGATATTTTATCGAAGCGAGAAGTGAATGTTCGGACATACCATTGCTCCTCAAATACAATACCAATGATTCTTGGACTGCTTGATCAATAGAATCTAACCAAGTTGAGTAAGCCTGACTGATGATGCTTTCTGGCTTGTTTATTTCTGCAATGAGTTCTTCATCAGTCATGCTTCTGTATTCCAAGAGTAGTGGATTGTCTGATGATTGCATGAATGATTTTGTGCTTTGAAACGCCTTATTCCTAACTTGACCCTGCAATCGAGAAATTACAGTCACGCCATCCTGGTATTGATACCCGTAAATCTCCGCCCATTGTTCTTCGGTGAGGTTGCTTTTCCCTAATTCAAATCCTTGCATATTCATATTTTGCATGGATTGCTTGCCCAATTCGGCAAGTTCTTTGCTATGCAGGTCGATTTGGTCGGTGAACTCTTTTATCTCTTTAATTTGTTCGCGAGCTATCGCCTTTTGATTCTCGTTTAGATTTGGCGCCAATTCCACTACCCGCTTTTTCGTCATACGGACAAATTCTTGAGGGAATGCTTTTGTCAATTCCTTGTTGCTGTTGAGAATCGCCCCTAATGCAACAGGGAACACCTCTGTTCGTATTGGATCTGTCTCCGGAATCGGACGATTATATCTCCGGCGAACGAAAAGAGAACTGGAGTTAGCATTCTGTATCACTCTTGCGTTCCACCCATTTTTTCTTGCTAATTCGGCGAAACCTTGCAACTTTCGTGTTGCTGTCTTGGGCGCATTTAATGCCCTGTTGTAAGTCTTCTTCTCAAATCTTCGTGTAGGCTTCATTCATCAGCCCACCTTACTTGTATTTGGCTTTGCGCGGTTTCACTTTCGGCCTTCTTAGCAGCCAAAGCGCCTTCGGATTAGCAGATGATGGGTAAACTTCGTTGTCCTTTGAAACGCGTAAGGATTGGACGAGTGCAGTTGTTTTCTCTTCGGTTTGATCCAAAGCCCAATTGACACCATCTTTGATTCCAACGTCCAATACGTTTCGGCGTACTAATTTGGCGCCGACAAATCCGCCCGCTACGGCGAGAGGAACCCAGGGCATTGCTGCAAGCCCTGCTGAAGTAAGGGCGATGCCCCCAACGGCACCGGTGGTTGCCCCAGCAATCTCCAATGAGTTGTATCGCAGAACCTCTCTACCGGGAACGGGCAATTTGTAGTCTTCGACCGCTGCCTCATATTTCGAGGCTTTCAATTCCTCACGTTTGATTTCAAGCTCTTCCTCGGTTTCCTTGTCCTTCTTTTCCTGTTTAGCAAATGCTACTGCGGCTTCTCGGTTTTTGGAACTAAGTTTTTCTGCAATTATTTGTGCCTCTGTCATCGATTTACCTTTCACTAATGCTTGGTCCCTGTAATCGATGAAGTCCTCGACCTGCTCGAGATCTCTTTTGTCGCCCTTTGATCGAGAGCGGCGCCTAAAGATACCCCTTCGTGGACCGGAATTTTTGAGTCTTCCCGAAGATTCATATTCTTCAACCAGGCTGAGTATTGTTCTTTTCCTCTTCTTAGGATACGCTCTCGGCTGGATAGAAAGGTGTAGATCGCTGGTGCTCATCCTAACGCTCTGTGGCCGATGATAGTATAATTGGTAACCTACGAGTCTTTTATTGCCCTTAACGGTCTTTTCAACAGGGATGACTCTGGCTTTCAGCCCATTTGCACGAGACATCTTCGCCGCCAATTGTGCGTTTTCTTTGGTTTGAAGTTCACCAATGGGCGTGTACAGGCGGTTGTCGAACTTGCGTGAACCCCGCCTCATGCGAACTATTTGTTGGTTAGTTGCTTATGTTGGTTCCCCATGCGGAAAGGGAATATGCACACTTTCAATCAATATTCCATATCGCCGAATCTGTTGGTTCTCCGTCGTAAAATGCTTGAAGGAAGTTTCCAGCGAGTTGCTGGATTCCGGCTGCCTTATCTTTCATGAAAGATGGATCTGTTGATTCGTTACCTTCACCAATCAATCCATACGGAATAACTTCGGCAAGTGGTTGGTCTGTAATCAAATCAACTCCTGTGTCGAGGAAGTCTGTTGCTACTGTCGTCAATCCGGTCGCCCCAGTATCTGTTCGGTATCTTACCAAATTAGGCGCTTTGAGCCAACTTACGCCCTGTAAGTTGAGAAAATCATACCCGATGCCCCTTTCGAACATTCGCTTAGTTTCTTCTGCAAGCAAAGGAAACCTTCGCATGATTTCCGAAGGAGGACTCACCCACGCTTCACTTCCGCCGAACAATAGCGTTAAGCCTCTATTTGTTTTATCCAATTCCTCTTGGTCAGGAAAAACCTCATCACCATACTCCAGTGGCTCTGGTTGAGCATATCTGGTCAAGGCATTTCCAAACTGTGTATCGCTGCTTGAAGTTTTTAGTAGAGCTTGTCGGATAAATTCATCCACTTGGTATTCAGGAAGATAACTGTCAATCTGCGGCAACCAGCGACGTAGCATCCTTGCCCTCGCATCCAAATCACCCGCCAAAAACACGTTGTCAGTCATTAACGTTTCAGAATTAAAACCGGCTTCTATCGGCCTATCTTTTTCGATTAGGCCGTTTTCGAACATAATATATCCGTCTTCAGAATCCAAATCGTCAGATATTGCATAGACCATTTCTTGCCCATCAACATTCAACCTTCCAGTGACATCTCGGGCTAAGAATTGTGCTTGCCATGTGGGATTCATTGTTTCAAGTTCATCATACATATCCTCATTTTGTGCATGCCACAATTCTCCATTTGATTTTCGTTCCGATCCGTACCACTTACCAATGGCTGAATCAGAATTTACATCAAAACCCAAATCCTTCAAATGCTTTTTAGCGATGTTGCTCGGCATCAAACCAACTCCCATAAGCCCAATATTTTCATTTTTCAAAAACCCGTCTTGAGTGGAGTCTTCTTTGTCGACGAAACCGATTGCGACCCATCTTAGATCGTCGGATTTTTTGTAAGATGTGTTTTTCCAATCGTAAAAATCCTGTAAGACCTTGAAAACTCGGGGTGTGAAATTTCTTTCATCCTCAAGTCCAGCATTTGAGGGGTTAGGCCGCAACCTTTCAGAGAACCAAAAACCGCCGGCAGCACCTGGCAACGCCTTTTCCACATCATCAGTCATTTTCCGACGATCATATCTTTTGCTCCCGACGTAAATCCTCGAATTGCCGTCTGAAGTTCGTACGACCATCGAGTTGTAGCCCCTTTGACGTATTGCCTCAGCGAGGAATCTGGCTTTGGGAACGCTAATTTTGTGGGGCGAACCTACATAACGTCCGCTTTTGGTGTTTCTGTAAAACAAAGTTCAACCCCGCTTTCTGTAGAATATTCGGTGTGATTTCACCGTGTTGGCGGAGTGGGCACCTGAGCCTCTATCAAAAGTTGGCCCCAGCGTCTTTTTTGGCATAAATATTTGAGTGTCCCATATATCGAATCTTCTCATCCCATTCGGGATTAAGTTGTACCTCGACCATGTAATTCCGCCGTCATCAATAGCTTGTTCAAGTATTTCTGAACCCTGTTCGGGGCGAAGTGAGAACTTAACCTTGGTTGGCCTCCCCATGCTCGGGCGGTATAACTTCGAATTCAATTCCAATTCGCGCTGGTCAAACGGCTCTGCTTTGAATTTGAAAGGAGTCGATTTTGATTTCAACCAACTATCATTGGTTAATTTTGCAGTCCCATTCACAAAGTAGTGGCCCTTATTGTCATCAAAGTGTGCCTGTGCCCAAGAATAGTCCATTTTTTTATGCTTCTTAGGATGGATGAAAAGTCCATAACGCGGGGTTTGGTGCAGCCTATCTCTCGCCATAGGCACTATTCTTGCGTAATATGAACCGTTTTGTTCTGAACCCATGTAGGGCGCCCGCATAAGTGCGGCGACTGCCCTCAATCTCTCCTTGTCAGATGAAACTCCGAAGAGTCTGAATGATCTCTGGCCGTCTTGAGTCTTCATCTTGCGAAAAAGAAGATCGTCAGGCCAATTTCTCGTCCTTACGCTTCCAGCATTTCTGCTTTCATAGGGTCCAACAAAATTTGGGCTTTGGCGAGTCATCTCACTCGCCTCATGGGGCCGACATAAATTCTTGAGCCAGCGTTCGTGCGTATCACTCTAACGTTGCGACCTGTTTGCCTCCGGAGTTGTTGCGCCCATGCTCGAGCCTGGGGGTGGGTGAATTTTCTTGGAGTGCCCCTGAACTGTTTGCCTTTTATCGTCCTTTGAAGCGTCGGCACGGCCTTTGAAGTAAGTGGTAGCACCATATTAGGCAGATTGTATGTTCTTGCCTTGTAGGAGCCTCTGTCGTATTCCCTGTCGCTTGGATAGGTGTAAGATGCACCACGTTCCTTGGCGACGTCTTGGATCACACTTAATGTCTCAAAATCACTTCTATCTTGTGCCTTTTTCAAACCTTCTTCGTTAATCTTAACGTCGATGGAAGCAACTAATTCATCTCGTATTTTGCCAGACTGGGTGAAAATTTCTTCTAATGAGTTGATCGCTTCAAAGCCACCCAGGGCAATTAAATTGTCCCGCAGTGATTTTTCTTCGACGAATAGTTCCGAAGTGCCTTCTCTTTCCGACTTTTGCCTCAGCCAGTCCTCTACGGCCAAAACATCCGGTCCGAGTAACTTCCATTCTGCAACCCAACCCAGACCTGCCACTGGTAAAACCTTGTAAGGAAGCGGAACCGTCTCGGTTCCAACCATTGTGTTGGGATAAACCATTGACTCGGTTTCGAAATTGTCAGACCATAGTTTCCCTGCAGCTGTAAAGTCCCATTCTTCAGGGCCATTCGGTAAAAGGTCGATTTCGGGGCCACCATACCATGAGTCGTGGATGTAATCTGTGTTCCCTGGAACAGTCAAAGCCGATTCCGGGTTTTCAGAACCACGAAAAAAGCGACCAGAAGACCTTAATTGTGTAACCTCATTGCCGCTCGGTACGATTTGTCCTTTAGCAACCATCACCAATTCTTCTATAAATTGACTATCTCCTTGATATGGCGCCATAGCAACGCCGGCTCCAATCGCAAGCCTTTCATTTTCATCTCGAATAAAAGCACCCCCAAACAACCCAGGGTTTGTTTGAGATGGATCAATGTCATCAACTGAATCGGCAAGTGACCTGCCTTTTTCTCTATTGAAAGGTCGAGAGTTGAATGCGCCCATCCTTGCAGTAGTTCTGATTTCAGCGATTGATTCTTCAATATCACGATCTACATCGATTGCTTTTTCGGTTTCAGTCACGGATTCTTTCCTGAAATATTTATTGGGTTCTTCTTGCTCTTTTATTCGATTCATTAGATGCATCATTTCGTGAACCACAACATCTTCAAGAATAAACCCCTTATTGGCGGCTGTTTCAGGGTCAATTAGCACCTGCTTACCAATATTCTGCCCTGCTATGTCTGGAGGAAGTTTTTGTATTCGTAAGTCAATTCCAAATTCCTCAAATTTTTTCCTTTCTTCGGGGCTGAAGTAGACCTCAATCGTTTCAAGGACGTTCTCCCGGCCTTTTTCAAAATCCGCCGTTGAGATTTCTGCGTTGTTTGATACCTTCATCCTGTTGTAGATCCGTGGCGATTTTACTTCATCTGATATAATCATCTTAGCAATCTGTTGAGAGTTATGCGATTTGTTCCGAATCATTACTGACGCCCCTTCAGCAACCTTTCTTTGATACTTGTTTCCATTAAGAAGCATGTCATCAAGTATTTGAGCAAGTTCGACTGAACCTTGCTTACCCATTGCAACTTGCTTCAAATCGGCCATTTTACCAAACCCTTGCGCAATCATCGACCACAACTGGGTCTTCGGTTTCAATCCAAATGCTCGCCCCGCAACTCAATGGATCGCAAGGCTTGTAAACAATTTTTGAATTTCCTTCAACCTTGACGTCAGAAGCCCTTATGCTCCCTTTTGAGGTTTGGATTGTTATTGGTGGCTTGACATTGTCGGGATTTTTCTTATTCCATCCGATCATGTGCCTGTTAACGTGGATTTGTTTTTTGCTTGGCCTACCTTTTCGGGTGAGTCTGCAACTCCGATAAACCGCATATTTACCATTAGCGTGGCGTATTACTCGGGCATTTATCCCAAACGCTCGATGTCGCTTAGCGACGGTGTCGGCTCTCCTTTTAGTCAAGCTATGATCCGACAAAATATGCCTTTTCTTGTTTGCACCGGAGCCGATGTAACGAATTTGTCGAACCATTTCATCAAATCTCCGTGTAGTCTACAACGTGCTTATTTCGGGACATATCCCAAAGAACGTCGGCATAACGAATCTGTGTGTTCCCGTCAATCTCGCCATTTTCTTGGTCTGCACGGCCGATGACATAATCGCTCTGTGCGCCGAGTGATTTTATTGTACCCAAGGCATCCTCGAAGGATGGTATCCAGGTTGAAACGGGTTCTGTTGTGATGGAGTCATAAATTCTGAAGTGCCAGCCTTTCAGAATGGCCTCTATTGCTGATGCGTTTGCGCCCTCCTCTTGAGCCAATTTAGCCATTGTCATCTTTGCTTGGGCGTTGGAGGCATCGAAGTCAAATCCAAGGTCTGCGAGGTTATCCCTGCGGGAATCTTGGACTGAGGATTGCGGTAAAAGCCAATTGGAAAGGTATTGTCGCGGTAATCTGCTGGGGTCATTGACCTTTTCTCCGTCCAAATATAGTTGGAATTCACCCGCTTCAAGGCGGTAATCCTCGGCTCTCCCGTCGACTTCCCAACCTGCCCAATCGCCTGTTTCTGTAATTGTCATATATCCTCCGATGACGGCTACGCCAGGTGCGAGTTGATCGTGCTCTTGGTAACCTTCCTGTGAAAAAGTCTCATAGGTTGACAACTTCTTACTTGCATTAAGAGCCTTCCTTAGAGCATCAAAATACTCTGCTTCATTGTTTTCATCTGAGTAATACTTTCCACCAAGAAGCTCGCCAACCGAATTCACAATCAAAAATGCAGGCTTCTTATCAAATCGAATACTTTCTCCGAATCTTCTCGGATTGAAGGTCCAGAATCCCGAAGGTGCGCCGTCCGGCAGTTTTGGTTGGTTTGCAATCCCCAATCGTGGATTCAAAGTTGAATCGGATAATACGTCGCGGTCGAATGTCTTGCCGCCCCATTCAAGTCGTTGATTACCAAGTTGGTCCCCGAAGAATGCATTATCCATTTCGTCGGAAAATATGCCCTTTAGGATGTCATCGATGGAATCTCCTTGTTCTTCGGACTTTTGATCCCTTGCGGCAACAGCGAAAACCTCGCCGGCTTCTGCTTTAGTTTGCCTTACATTTTCCGGCAACAATAAGCCGCTTCCTACTTCAAAGGTTTCAGCCATCATGCGGTCAATAATCGCAAATATTTCATCGTCGGTCGTGTCTTGTTCGCTGCCTCCGTCGATGCCCATAAGTTCGTAGAAGTCTATTTCATCTGCAGACTTCATGATTTGTCCGCCCGTTCCATCAGATACTTCCGTGAAATCAAAGTCGAAGCCCCCTCCGGATTCTGCCTTGAATTCCTCTCGAGATTTGGCTTTGTAGCCTAAATCTTCGCTCATATCGGTCGAAGCGAACAAATCATCAAGCATTGCTGCAGCGGTGAACTGCTGCTCTTGCTTTATCGCCTCATTAACCACTGCGGCTTGTGGATCTACAAGCGCTTGGAATGCGTTTATGGCATCATTCCCGCCAAGCACCTGAATGTTGGACTTCCAATCCAGGTCGTTTCTATACCCCGGTTGCCTTCTCATCCAATCAACAAGTGCAGGTTGATCAATTCCTCCGGGGCGTTCAAATGTTCTCCAAGGAAAACGAATAGCGTTGTAGGTGCGGAAGTTTCGGTTTCTTTTTCCGAAGTAAATTGCTGTCTTGTTGATTGATTTTAATTTGACAGTTCTTGCGTTTATCCCGATTTTACGCATTCTGGACGCAAGCACTTGGGCATCGGCTTTGTTTGTAGCGAGCCCTGAAAAATTGTATCGGGAGCCGTCAAACTTCCTTGTTCCGGTAAATCTTCTCCTCTGAAGAGTTCGCATGTCATTAGCACTTACTATCGGGTATCTGTTTTTACTCATTTTAATCGCCTCATAATACAAGTGTATTCACGTAAATCATAATTGCAAGAACGGTTTTGGCCGTCCATGAAAGGAAAATATATCCCCGTTCGCCATTGTAGTATGCATCAGCGTTTTTGCTACTGAATTGCCATGCTTGGTTTATTGCGAACGAATTAAAGAAAAGGAACTGTACCAGCAATATTGCCCAGACGAAGGAAGGAATTTCTGTGTATGAAACTCCTAACTGTTCGAGATTCAAGAAAAGAGTGCCGTATAGTGCAATCCAAGGGCCAATTCCAGCAATGCATCCAAAAACGAATGCCGTCCATTCGGTTCTGCTTCTTTCTGGAGGGTTCATTATTTCCATAATCCAACCAAATAGGATCATTGAGATATTTGCGAAAGCTACCCCGATAAGGGCCGACAAGGCTGTTAGTCCAGAAAGTAGCATGAGAATTAAAATCATGACCGTTGAACTTAATGCGTATTCGACCCAGCGAAGAGGGTTTTTTCCGCTTTGAATGTTTTTCTCATAGTATCCGCGTAATGGGAAGGCGGCTATGAAATGAAACAGCGCAGATAACGCAGAAAAAGCAACGACCCAGTATGCGATCGTTGCATCAAAATTGTTGATTATGAATTGTTCGCACAAACCTTGGTTTACACACCCAGGCGGACCCGCTGCAAATGAAGTGCTTACTGAAATCTTAAACAATTCGTTCGAGAAGATGAACATATATGACGCAATAGCGAGATGTAGTAGGAAAGCGGCCAAATTCCATCGAAAAAGTGTTTTGGATTTTTCTCGCCATTCATCAGCCAATGGTTCAACACGGTTTCTTTCATAGTCTGCCAACCAATCATCCATATCGTTGACTTTCCAGTTCAAAGTGTTTACTTCCGATTTGTCTTGGATTCTTGGCTTTGGACGTTCTAAAGCAACCGAAGCGGCTGCTGAATAGCGTTGCGCTTTTGTTAATTTGGCTGAACGCGGTGGTCCGATGTATACTTTATCATCGATTACTCGCACCAAGCTGTCGGTCGATTCCCGAAGCGCTTCTGCTTTATCCGCACTGACAGCGGTAACTTCGAATTCTGATTTGCCGAGCCTTGTGGGCAAACGACGTACACCCTTCTCGGCCATGCTTGATTTAACGACATGCTTCTTTTACGGTTTGCGCTGAGGGATTGTAAAGAAGCACACTTTATCATGAAAGATTGAACCTGCGTTTGAACTGGCTAATAGCGGAATCAAGGCTTGTTTTCTCCCAAAGAATGTATCTCGACAGAGCCCCTGCAGTTGTCGGGTCATCCCAATTTTCATTTTTCTTGTGCCTTGCGATATACCTTTCTTTTCTTTTTGGGTCTTTGTGGATTGTGTAGTCTGAATATGGCGTCCCATCGGGTTTTATCCCTCCAAAGTTCGTTGTTGTAGTGCTTTCATCTTGGTAAGTGAATACGGCTTTCAACTTCTTGTTAGCGAGGTTTGATTTACTTATTTTTACTGCAACGGGATTTTTTCGATTGTATGTTGGTGCGACATAGATCGTTGAACCTGATTTATTCCGAATCACCCTGGCATTGATTCCTCTGCTTCGTAAATCAGCAGCCACATTTACGACTCGGTCATGGTTTCCCTTCCCGAGTCGGCTATAGTATCGCTTGCCGAATTTTTTTCTTGCCAATAAAACCACCTTGGATCAATCATCATCATCCATGAGTTCGTCCAGAACCCTGCTTATTTCATCAGCATCCGGCTCTAAAGACAGTCTTCGAGCGGCCTCTTCTTTCATTTCCTTGGTGAATACGACGTCAAAGTTCATGCCATCTGCTGTCATATTTGTGATGTCGTCGGGATCAAGCCCATTTGAATCGAGCAACTGTTCTATCTGTTGAGTTAGGTTTCGACGCAATTCTTCTGACGCAATTCTTGATTCATCAGTCTGTGCAAACCTGTAATCGACTCCGTAATCTCCCATTAGCTCATTTAGTTTATCGAAGTCCAACTTATCCGTAGACCGGGGATTCGAGTCCAGTTTGTTTAACCAATCCCCGTAGAGGCTACTGCCAGATAATGATTCATTGTTGCGAATCATGTCTGCTAAATCGTCATCAACTAATACGAAGCCAGAAGGAGTCCAGCGCATGTATATCCCCTTGTCTCGGTAACCCCATGTATAGCCAAAGCCTTGGGCTTCCGCTACAGCTTGCAAGTTGTTAGCCCAATCAATATTCATTTGTCTCTGACGATCGTTGGGGAGATTATCATTTACCTTGAAAATATCCAATATCTCAACAACCGATACTCCGGTTAGCAGCCTTTCTGCCCCTGCAACTCCGATTTCTTCGGTGAGGTTGTCAAAAGGTCTTGCTGGTCCGGCCGCTTGTTGAATACTTTCTGCGGACGTTGGGAAAAGAACGCCGCCGTCTCTTACGCGCATGTCCCCGTCTTCATCTTCTACGAAGCCAGAATACCTCCCCAGTCGGTTTTCACGGAAAAAGCGATCTTGCTGGGCTTCAAAAGTGCGGGGGTCGAGGATTGTTGCAGCATCGTTCAAAACAGATGATTGAACGATTCCGGTTTCCCGGTCCGGGTTGTTGACGTTGAGTAAGGTTGAACTCTCAAAGGCGATTTCGTTTTCGAGAGCTTCTTTTTCTTCGTCGCTGGCAGTTTCCCTTACTACGGACAATTCTACGTTTTCATACGGCAAAATCAAGTCAAAGTCTTCTACAGGTGGAAGTTCACCTTCATTGTCTACTCTCTCCCGGCCAAAAAGGAATTCGCCCCTGGTTCTCCCCAGTTGATCGAGTCTTTGTAGGAACTCTTCAGCCTGTTCTTCGGTTCTGAAGGTCATAAGAGGGGTTTCTTCGAACCCATCTTCAGTTGTATAGGCTGCGGCAACGTGGTATCGGGCCAATTCCTCGGACACATTTGCAAATCGCCCTTTTCCGGGTCCTTTAGTTATCTCAGTACCCCATGCGGTTAAGCCTGAAACTGTTTTCTTGGAGAGGTTCGGGTTTGTGCCCGACTCGTAAAACTCCGCATCACCACTATCAAGAACATTTTCAACCAAAGGCCAACTTGATTCTATCGCATTCAAGTGTAAATACAAGTCTGTGTCTCCGGCAATGGCCGAATTATCAACCACAGATTGTCTTTTTATGATTTCGTCGATATTTAGTTGGTCCAATTCATTGAATTTGTCAGCAATCATCGAATCAACAACTTCTTGTTGTGATTTTGGCGGCATGTAAAACTCGTCATCCTCTCCAATAATTTCAATATTAAATTTGTCAAAGTCGCTGTTCATGATTACTTGATCAATTCTTCTATCTATTGGTATTCCGTCTTGATAAGTGTGTTTTGCTGACGTAGCGCCACGTCTCAAAGCAAGTCCTTCAAAAATGAACCTTTCCTCGTCTGTCAAATCATCTTGAGTCATAGCGCCTCCTTGAATTTGAGCGATTTTGAATTTTAGTTCATTGAGTCGGCCCGAGTTGTTCAAAACTTCAATTGGCCTACCATTCTTGTCGTAGTATTGGGTTCTTCTCTTTTGGACTCCCTGCGCCTCTGTTAGCAAGCCCCCAGCCATTACTGGAGCAGCGGCAATCAATTCTGCTTGGCCGATCATGCGCATAAATTCATTTCTTTGTTGCTTCTCGTCAGACATCTTAGAATATGTATCCAGCCAGTCTTTCCTTGCCTCTCGTTTTGTTTTGTCATAGGACCTTTGGCCAACATATACTCCAGAGCCGCCGACCCAATTGACAACTCTTGCATTATTCCCCCTTTTTCTTAGGTGTTGGGCGTATCTTTGAGCGATAACTTTGGACGTGCGGCTATCAATTTGCCGACCATTCAAATCGCGCTTAAATGAGCCTGCAAAAAAGTAAGGTCTACGGCTAAATTTACGTATATTCTTCATATATCATCAATCCTTCTAAATGGGTCTGGTTTCTTTGTTATTTCTCTGTACGGAACAATGTCTTTCAAATCATTTTCCTTCAAGTAATCCATTACGGTTTCGTCAATTTCTCTTGTTTCGAGTTCTGCAGATTGAGCAGAATTTTTCGCATCGATCAAAAGCCCGTCTAAATATGAAATTGACTGTGCATAGCGTGGCTGTTGGATACTCACCAACACTCCATCAAGATTCCTTATCAGTCTAAGCCACTCATCATAACGAGGGTTCTGACTTTGGCCCCAAGCATGTGGGAATTGCAGGTTGTCATAAGGGAACCATGACCCCGCATAGGGGTCTGGTTCAAGGTTCAAACCATCGTCAATCCAATTAGGATTATCGTTCGAAATGGTTCTTCCGGCTATTGAGTAGGCTTCAACATAACCAGGGTTGGCATTAGCGCAATGAGGGCATCGAAGTAGGTGCTTCTTGGCTTTGTGCGCCACTTCCCGAAGGATGTCCTCAATGATTTTTTCATCGTAAGGCCAGTTCCGTGTTTGCCCAAAGTTTGATGACAGGGTTTGAACTTGTTGTTGGTTCAGAGTTGGCTCTTGGTCGCCGCAGAAATAATGGAGATTGCCATGATTACCTCTTGTTCGATAATTGAGTTCGCCCTTTGCCGTGCTTATTACCACCGAATCATCTTCGGAACCTTCAGGAACTGTCTGTCGGATTAGGTATGTTTGTGGATCATAGTAACTTGCGTGCAGTGATTCAGAAGGCAGTTCACCGTCTTCCGAATAGGCAATAATTGGGTAAAGGTCGCCCATTGCGTCAATGTATGGTCCACGATCTAAAAAGCGATGCATCGTGTCTTCAATAGGAACAAGCTTGTCGCCGTAAAGTTCGGATATACTGTTGAGATAATCTTTAACAGATTGCTCATTGAGATTTTTCGCTTTACCTTGGAGTTGGCCTGGGTATAGAATGACTCGCTCTGAACCTATGCTCGCCTGCACATCGGCAAAGTCTGAGTATAACTCGTTTTTTTTCAATGGTGGGCCCCATGAAAAATTTGCTGTCCCTAAAGGCCCACGCCACAAATCATCAATTATCCTCGCTGGAATCTTCCTTACGAAAAATGGGTCTTTTTGAGGGAATCCTTTCCTTTTTTCATCTAATGGCAAATCCTCGACGCCATCAAATCTTCCTTTTTTTCTGTTGTAGCTTGGTGAAAAGAGATTTACGAATATTGGATTACTGGGCCTGTATTTGACAGTCCTTACGTTTAATCCAAACCTTCTCAAAGCCTGTGCCTTTTGCTGTGCGTGATTCAAATTTCGATGGTAAATACGGGCATCGCCCACATATTTGTTCCCATTGATGTTTCGCACTCGAAGATCCATAGCGATTCCTCAAGCATTGTCTAATTGGAAGTCTGCCCACCCGGTTGCTATTTCTCCGGATTTGACTTCTTGAAACCCTGGCTTGGGTTTTGAACGTTGTTTCTGCATCCTTGAACCAATCTCGCCATCTGCGAATTGCCAGTAAACAGGGGTTTCGTTCTCGAAGACCATGTAGAGTTTAATTCCTTTTAGATTTTCCAAATTTGGGGCGTTTCTTCCAAGCATTACCAAAGCCAAACGTTGCATCATGTTCTTTGAAGCCTCATTATTTTGGTATTTAGCGTCCCCAACCGCTCCTGTAGCCAAAAGCCATTGATTGAAGGTTGCTTTACTTGCAGAAGTCGGTAAACTGTTCAAAACATCCACTAATTCTTCACCATCTACGAATCTTGCATCGGTAATCTCCATCGCATCTGGTTTCTTAGATCCAATCAAAGCCATACCGGTCTTCGAAGAGAAATCATCCTTGTAAGTCTGCATCAATTGAGATAATGCTTGCATTTCTTTGATGTCTGCAGACAGAGATTGAACCGGTACTGACTCGGGCATTCCCGGCATTCCCGGCATTTTGATGTCGTCAACGCCCAGCAAAGGGCCCCACTTGAGGCCTCCAAGGATCTGTGCTCCGGTAGCAATCTTCCTCTTTTTAGGAATGTTGGGCATCCCGTTTTCTTCGAGGACTTTCTTTGTCGCTTCAACTGATTGCTTCGAAACACCACTTACCCCGCCGGCGACATATATTGCCGTCCAGCCAGAACCATTTACAACTCTGGCACGTAGTCCTTGATTCCTCAGAGCCAAAGCTCTTTGTCGTGCGAGATTGTTTCTTTGCTCATAAGTGTAGAGTTCTTTCACAGAACCATCTTCGGCGATCTCTGCTGCTCGCAATGATGAACTTAGGCCGTAATCTTGGCCGGAAAACCGCCGAGTTCTACCTGGCCCTCTCATCGTTTCTTCCTCCTCAGCATTATATATTCTCTCGGCATCTCATCTTTCCAAACGGGCGGAGATACTAACGATTGTGTTTCATATTTCCCAGAGGAAATCTTCGCTTGGAGTTTAGAGAATTCCGCATCGGACATGAAATTCACGGGCTTCCCACCCGCAAGCTTGTAGCCCTTTGATTTGAGTTTACCCTTCCTTTTTAGATAACTTCGAGACATAGAAGTATGCCCCAACCTTTTCTTTCCATTTCTCTTTGGACGTCCAGACCGCATAGGTGAATACCTTCCCTTACGTCTAAACATTTCAATCTCCTCCAAGCACTGTGTCTAAGTCGATCATTGCAGGTATTTGGCTGATTTCAGCCCGTTCAAGCAAACCGATTGTCCGTGATTTACTGGGGGCGTCTTCATTCAAGAAAAGATAAGCGTTTACGCCGAGTAAGGCAATGAAAACAATTGAAAGGATGGCGGCAATCCACCAAAGTCCTCCAATGTTCAGGTGAAGAGGTAATTTGTCGATGATCGGTTCCGTAGTTATTCCATTAGATTCTCTGAATCCATGGTATGCGTGTAAAGCAAACCAAAATGTTGAACTGATTATTGAGGCAACTAAGGCAAAAGTGCCTAAACCACTTGAAACAATCACAACTCCGGCGAGAATTAAGACGTGAGCCACTAAATTGACTGCAATACTGTCTTCGGGACTGCCGATTCCAACAACTATTCCCAACGCAAGCACCCCAAAGCCTACTGCAAGTTGTCGTCTGCCCGAAAGCCACAAAAGAACCGCTATTCCAAATAGGACTAAAACGAGGCCGGCGAGTAAAATACTGTCAAAGATAGAATCCAAAATTGAATTTTCGGTCAAGATATTGCCGCCGCCACCCGATGACCTAACGCAGCTTCCCGTAGACGTTGCTGGGGTGGGTAGCAAGCCGTCATCACACAATGCGACAGCAGTGAAGTCGTTCGAGGTTTCATAGACTGCGTTGATTGCTGTTGTGCCGTTATTTGCGAAATATAATTGCGTGGCTTTACAAGTCCATCGATAATATCCAGGTGCGAATGCACTTTCCATCACAGGGTTTTGAGCGAAAGAAGTCTGCGCTTCAGTCTTGCTTTGCCCAGCGCCTGTCAAGGAATATCCGTAGAAAAGAGAAGAACTACGGTCTTCAAAGCGATCTGCGGGTGAAGGGTTTAGCGAATCAAACCAAGATGCAGCCTCGCCATAAGGGACGTATGCCCCATTGATTCCCGTTCCTCCGGGGTCGGAATAATTCTGCTTAGCACCTGCACCAAATTGACCTAAATTCAAATCACTGTAGGTCAAAGATTGTTGAACCATTATGGATTCAATTTGTTCCCAAGGAACCCAAATGAAAAGTGTCGCTTGTACCGAGGGAGTTGTCCCCGACCGCATGTAGGGTTGACATTGTAGATTCACATTATTTTCATCAGCGTAAATTATGTCTTCTCCGGCGAGTGTTCGTTTGTATATCGCCCCTGAAACTACACTGTAAGATTCGTAGTTCGATTGTTGGGCTGTTTCTTGCTTACTTGCAGCAATTACCAAGTCGCCATCGATCGGAATTTTTCTTCCATCGGATTCAATCATTGAAATAGTGGATTCTACTCTACCGGAAAACATTGGTGATATGTCACGATCCACGTTGTCATTAGGGCAGTCGTCAATTGGGTCTTCGCCTTCTTGCCCGTCGCCGTCATTATCGATACCATCGCCAGGAGGGTCCTCGTCTATGCGCCCGTCGCCATCGTTGTCTTCGTAACCATGTATTCCAATGTCGGGGTAAAGTTCGCATAGAGAGAGTATTTGATCATCGCCACCGCCTACGTTGTCTGAAGTAGTGTCTTCGCCCGTAGGACAACCCGCATACGGGCCATTCAAGTATACGGGGCCTCGCCCCTCGTTCCCAAAACCGCTCATGTAATTGATGTGATCGGCAAGAGTGTAATTAGACAAATCAGTAGCATATCCAACCCCATTGCGGGTGTCGCATTTGTCAAACAGATCGATAACGCCGTCTACGTCCCAATCATTATTCCCGCCGTATGGCCTGTTTTCATCTGCATCGTCTTCGTTGTTAGTATTGGTGTCGGTATCCACATTTTCATCGCATCCAAATTCGTCGACTCTTTGGTACTCTTCAGTTCCTGGGCAATCGTCATCGCCATCAAGGACGCCGTCGCCATCAGAATCCTCGGGTTCGTGGTATGAAACGGTTTGAGCAACGACTCGGATATTGTCGGCGCCTGTCATTGGAGACATCAGGTTCAGGCCGCACCAGAATCCCTTTGCTTCATTGTTGACAGAATATGATGGCTCGTCGCTCTTGCAAGTATTATCGCCGATGAATGTGTCCCAAGAAACTTCGTTACCAGCAGTCACAGCGTTTCCGCCTTTATCCAAACAGAATTCTTCACGCATACCGACTTCAAGTCCTTGGTTGTAATTGGCCCATACTCCGCCGTTGCCGTCAAACTGATCGTAATGCACACCCCAATCGGCCCAGCAGACGTTCCGATTAGGATATGGTCCTTCGAGCGGAACTACTGTGTCGGTGCGATCAGCAGCGTTGCCGAACTGTTGGTAATGGTGGTCTTCATCACGATACGACCCTTGGCCGTCCCAAGTTTCAAAACATTCATGCCCAATCTCTATTCCGGCGCTGTTGATGAAATTTGAGCCGCAGTTCCGTGTGTTGAGAGTCTCAAGTGGGTTGCCGAGTGGGCTGCGTGAACGAATGTCAATAAGTAGCATAAAAGAAATGGTTTGGTCGAGCGAATCCTCTACCAAACCCACATCAACGAGGTCGTTTGTCGTGTATCTCGCACTTTGGGCAAGAAGGTTGTAATCGCTAAGCGGGATGTTTAGGTATGACTGACCGTTACCTGGGTCTTCGGAAATCAATTGAACGTTGTCAGGTTCTGCTGAAACATAGTTAGATTCACGAAGTGTACCACTTGAGCTTGTTGGATCATAGCAGAAGTCGTCATCTGCATCTCCCAACTGAACTGACTGAAGGTGATATTCAGACAGCTTCGAGGTGTTTCCACCCGTGAGTTGATTATATCCAAGTTCGTCGTTGAAAGTGAATTGCCCGAGCGAAGCATCGTATAGTCCGGCTGGACCATAAGGGAATTGAGCATCCGACCAGAAGTTAATGTCCCAGTAATCACTTTGATAATTGAAAGAGGATGCGTATATGCCTTGATCATAGGCCATTGCATTGTCATAACCTGGTGCTCTGTCGCCGGTGTATAATCCACCACCGTCTTCGAAATTGTCATCGTTTAGCCATTTTTGTTCTCCTGAGCGCATATTGTGGTAATTGAACATGTTAACCTTCATTTGGGACGATACTGACCCACTTTGGAAGTAATCATAGCCTGTGCCGCCGGAATAATACGAAGGGATGTTTGCCCAATAGTTCGAGGATTGAAGGTCCATTGTAAACGGGGAGCCGATTGGGTCGCCGTCAACAGGCCCGGCAAGGTGGCCGTCGGAGTCCTCAGTCCCAAGAGTCCAGCCATTGTTGTTTGAAGGTCCTACGTCGTCGTAGTAGTATTCATTAGCGAAAAAGTCATCATCAGGCCTGATTGCCCAGTTGATTGTTGATATGTCTCTTGGGTCATTTTCATCCCATGCATACTCGCTTTGCCCCGGCCTCCATTCGAAGCCATAACGGGCGCCATTTTCCCATGCCGCCCATTGCATTTCGGGTACTGCGTAGAGATCCACATAGCCGTTGAAGCAATTTCGGAACCAATTCTTGTCACCCACCCAGTCTCCATAGCCCATTGCTTGTAAACCAAGTTCGATGTTGATTCTGTCAAAGCCTACAGAACCTTGGCTTAGCCAATTTTGTTTATCGATTTCAACCTGCATCACCGCCCCGTCAAAATCAATTGTCGAATCAATGAGAGGCAAAGCACCAATAGAGCTACCGGATTTCCAATGGTTATTGGTCCGAGAGAATCCTTGAACCTGACAACCAGCATGACCGATGGTTGATGATCTGCACCAGCCATCGCCGATGTCGTTATTGTCCCAACTGCCTGATTCGCAACCGCTACCTCCACTCAAATATAGACCCGAGAAAGCCCAAAAGTTGTCTTCGCATTGCGGTATCAATGGAGTTAATCCCCCAGGTGTCCCGTCTCGTGAGGCGGCTCCATATCCGTAAATTTGGCCGCCATCACGATCAACCCCCATTCGCCATGCTTGATTTGAATTGGGTTGCCCCACTCCATAGAGGTAGGTTGTGTTAAGAGAGTCGGTGTGGTAGTTGATTGTAGGGTCAAAGATGATTTTATCGGGAGTGTGGTTATTTCGGCTGTTTTCAGCGACACCTTTCGCAGAGAAGAGCAGGTCGCCTTCAGTCGTGTACCACATGCCGTAAGTTGGTTCAGCGATAATGTTTGATTTTTCGGTGGAATTGAAGAATGAGACTTCTGGCAACGGTAAATCAATTGAATGCAGCAGCGACGTTGCTGTATTGTTTGGCTTTGGAATTAGATTGACTACTGCTCCCCTGAAGGTTAAAGCATCACCTTGCTCGAGTACGGACACATTATCTTCTCCTGGCTTGAAAATGTGGACTTCGTAATCGCCAGAGTCCAAGTAGGGAGATGTGATTTTGTAAACCAAGGCTTTGTCTGTAATGTTTGATTCAACTTCCCAGTTTGCATCCGAAGGCGAGATAAATCCGTTGTTCAACGTTAAGATGGATGCGTGGCTTTCTCCGCTGCAATTCGCGGCAGGGCAAAGTGGTAGTGTCAACCGATTATCCTCAACCGAACATTCTAATTCCGTTAGGCATTCTGAAGGCGACGGTGTGTCAAAACTATGAGTCATGGTATACGTGGTGAGATCGGGCGGTAGCGCGAGGTCTGATGCAAAGCCAACAATCGAAAGGTTGTATTCTCCCCCGTAGTGGTCCTGCTTTCCTACTTCGTGCGAATAGTAATCAAGCTGGCTTGTAATTTGAACTCCACCCAATGAAGCGTCAAGCGTCATAAAGTGTATTGACTCGCTTGGGTTAGAATTTCCGTATACTTCGCCCGTTGTGCCCCAGGCATGGTTTATTGTTCCTACCTCCCCATTTGGAAGCGTGTAGGTGTTGGGTGTTGCGATGTATGTATCTACAACTGATCCGTCGGGATTGTATGTTGTATATTTCTGCATGAAATTGGCTGGCTCCCTGTAATTGGGGTCTTTTATTGTGTAAGGCACTTGAGCATTAAGGTCATCATCGGCTCCGTAGTCCTTATTGTTCAATGACTGGGTGTAAGAAGCCATTGCTGAAGACATCAAGAAAATCAAAACCAACGCATACGCAGTCCGCTTCATAGACGAATCGTTCATGTTTTTTGATATGAAACAACCGCACAGACTGAAGTAATAAGCACAGTTTGGGGCTTACTTATTTACAGCCTTATTCACGCTTCCGTGCGTCTTTCAATGCCCTGTCGTAAATGATGGCTCCAACGGTCGAGGGCACCACCATGTCTGGTTGCCAACCCTGTCCGTGTGCGGTTGGGTCGTAGGCTTTTGTTACCGGTGCAACCATGGTCGATGGCGAGAGTCTCGCCCTGGATGAGTTATCCCAATATACACTCAAGCCACTGGGCTGTCGCATTTCTTTGCCTTGATGATCTTTGATTCCTCCCCAGCCCACCTCTTTCATCGTCATGTAAGCGTTTATCGAATCAATGGCGTCTTCGTTTTTCTCAGCGTACTTCGTATTAAGTCGCATGTCCGATTTGGTTAGTTCCTTTGATGGCCAATTTAGTTGGTCCTCTTTGGTCCCCCAGTGGGCTGTGAATGCTTTTTCTGCTTTGTTGAATTTTTGTTTCATTTCCGAGAAGGCTTTATTCCGCCCCTCTCGCCAATTTTTGAGTTGCCCTTCACGACGTTTGTTCCGTGAAAGAGCATCTGCAGACCATTCTTTAGGGCGATCTAATTCCACTGCAACACCCTCATCAAAACCTGTGCCGTTGAACCTTGAATCCCACGAATACTTCTCCTTTGGCCGTAGGTAAAGCCCCCATCGCTGTCGACCGAGGATTGTGTCTGCCGGCAAAGGAAGTACGCGAGCATAAAATCCATTTTCTCTTGCACGTGCAGCCAATTTTGTGAGTTGGTTAGATTCTGGAATATTTCGCCTCTGATTGGTATACACCATTCCGTCATCATGACGAACGGGCTTTCTATGACTTATTCCAAAAAGTCGGAATTGTTGGCCTTCTATTTTCTTCCATCCTGAAGTCATGTAGCAAGTTGGTGGGGCTTTTGATATGAAGCAACCGCAAGGAACAAAGTTAGACGCACAGTTTATGCATTTCTTGCCTTTCTTCCGGCTTCCTTTGCCTTTAGGGTGTTTGATACAACTTTTTTACCAGATTTTCTTTTCTTACGATCCGTTGCAAGTCCTTCGGATGGCGTCAGAGACTTCCATGCTTGGTCGGGCAAGTAGCGCGCAACAACAGTTTCCCCTTTCCGGTTCTTTCTTCGTGCATCTTTCCCGTCTCGCGTCCTCCACCGGGCATTTTTCCAATTTTCTAAGTCCTTTTGTGTTTGGGATTTTTTGCCCAAATAGCCACCGCCCCACTTTTCATACAGATATTTTGCATGCTGAGCCTTTCGAGCATTCCAATCACCTGGAGGTGATCCAATGTTGCTTTCTTTTGCTTGTTTAACCGCCTTCGCCCTCAACGTTTGGTTTGTGTAGTTGGAGCGTGCGTACGGCGTAATTGCATCTGGTGCGTGGACGTAATTTACCCATTTAGTTTTGAGAGGTAAGGTTCGGACTTGGAGGCCATAATTTCTTAGGAATCGGGCATGCTCTTGCGCTTGTTTTTTTGTGATGGCTGATTGTTGTCGCCTTGCAATGTATTTCTTACCATTGATTGTCCTTACTCTTCTTCGAGTAGAGCTGTTGGGTTCAATCCGGCTTCTTGAATAAGACCTAATCCGTTTTAGCCCGCTTGGTAGCGAGGGTGACTCTTTGCCTGTGTCATAGTCAAGTATTCTTAACTTCGGAACCTCGACTTGATTCATTATCCATTGATCATCAATGAGTCTGGGCTTCTGAATTATAGCATTTGAAGGGGTTTTTGCAAAGTTTCCAACGTGGACGTCTTGGGATTTGATCCAATTCTTAGCAACTTCTTCTGGAAATCCAGCGGCGATCATACGCTGTTCCATCGACCTCTTCCATTCTCGCATCGCTGCTCTATAATCCAATTCGACTGCTGCGACGGCATCTCGATATTCCGCAGATTTATTGAAGCCAAGATCAACATAGCCTACGCGTTTCGCATCTTCAAGCATTTTTTCAACGCCCAAATATTCTTGATACTCGTCTGAATCACTTATTTCTTCTACGTAATCCCACATCGATAGCGGGTCGAGCAATTCGTTTCTCTTAATACGCTCTTGAATGACTGCGCCTGGCCCTGCTGGAATAGCGGGCACAATCATATCTTTCAATCCAGCTTCTTCTAAAATCGCTGAAACTGTGTCTTCATAGAATCCTGTTTCGCTTGGTGGAGAGCCATCAACTTTACTTGGTTTACTGAATAAACCATTGCCCATGTATTTTACTCTCCAATCTCCATCAACACCATACCTGCTGACCTTGAGGACAGAATCTTCCAATTTACCCGGTCTTTCTGCGGTTGGGGCGTAGACATTTCTGCTCGCACCTCTTGTAATGAATTCGACATCGGCGTCATAATTTTCAGAGATGTTATCAACAATTTTTATTTGTTCGGATAGATCGTATCTCCAAGGGTCAATGTCAGCGTTTCGTTGCCGGAGTTTCTCTGGATTCACCAAAACATTGTATCGCCGAGGCATCAGCACACCCCGCAAGGGCATTCTTCGGGGTGATCCTCGAGCATGACTTTGTCTTTTAGCCAAAGAATCCAGTGGGGTTTGCACATCATTGCATAACTTTCAGTATCAGGGTGTATTTTGCTCTGACAGCTTACTATCTGGCAAATCATCGCTCACTCACCTCTCCCAGCATACATCATCGCCGCCAACAACACAAAAATGGCAACAAATGCCCAGGCATAAACATACCAATCTTCCGGGGGTTCCGGGCCAGTATCAATATCAAGGTCACTTCCGCCTCCCGTATTTATCACGGTTGGTGTATCTATATTGGAGCCTCCAGAACTGGTTCCAGAACCAGTTCCACTTGTTGCTCCTGTTCCACTTGATGAGCCGCTTTGGGAACTGCTACGTGATGCATCTAATGGATACTCGTCAGCATTGTCACCGACACCGTCGCCATCCGAATCTTTGTTTTCGGTGGCGTCAAGGGGGAATGCATCTTCAGTATCATTTGTCCCGTCGCCATCGTCATCGGGGTCGTACGCGTTTGCTATTCCGTCGCCGTCAGTATCATATTTAGCGGATGGTTCGTTGGGGAAAGCATCTTCTGAATTTCCGACACCATCGCCGTCAATATCCGGGTCGGTGTTATCGCCGACCCCGTCCCCATCCGAATCATACCATTCCGAAGGGTCATTTGGGAATACATCGGCCTGTGAGCCGTTAGGATTGTCGCCGTATCCGTCGCCGTCGGAATCTGTTTGTTGTGAGGTGTCGTTTGGTAGAATATCTGAATTATCGCCTGTGCCGTCGCCATCACTATCGACAGTTTCACTTGCATCGTTTGGAAATGCGTCTGAGTTGTCGCCGACTCCATCGCCGTCGGTATCAACAGTTTCACTTGCATCGTTTGGAAATGCGTCTGCGTTGTCGCCGACTCCATCGCCGTCGGTATCAACAGTTTCACTTGGATCGTTTGGGAAAACGTCGGCGTTGTCGCCGACCCCGTCGCCATCGGTGTCAACAGTTTCACTTGCATCATTTGGGAAAACGTCGGCGTTGTCGCCTACCCCGTCGCCATCGGTGTCAACAGTTTCACTTGCATCGTTTGGGAAGTTGTCTGCGTTGTCGCCGACTCCGTCACCGTCAGTATCTTGGTTTTCGGAGGGGTCATCAGGGAATTGATCGTCTTTGTCTGGTACACCATCACCATCAGAGTCTGGTTCTCCGCCTCCGCCGCCACCGCCTTCAGGGACGAGGGGGTCCTCGTCTTCCCCGTCAGGTATCCCATCTCCATCAGTATCGGGATTGTTGGGGTCTGTCCCTCCCGCCATCTCTGCTCCGTCATCGATTCCATCTCCATCAGAGTCTGGGTTGTTAGGATCAGTTCCATTGTTGGCTTCATCCTCGTCTTCGAGGCCGTCACCGTCGGTATCAACTGCAAGAACGGTAGGCAAAAGCATCAATGCTAAAATACAAACAATTAGCTTCTTCAATCCTCTTCCCCCGCAGCCTCAGAAAATGGAACAGCGAGCGCTACCGCATAAATTAGAAGCACAACCAAAACCGCACCATCAGCGAACATGTAGGTTTTCATGATTTCTTCCGGCCCTTGTCCCAAATCGAAAATTCGGGGAAAGGAAGAGAAAACGAATCCGTAAAGGAATCCAATAAAAGTAAGGGGGAAGGTGACTACAAAACCACCGACTAAATTTTCCCGCAGATCGCCGCCGCCAACCATAAACGTGAGGGCGATAGCAAATGCAGCAACAAAGAAAGTTGATGCTACCGTAAACTCATAGGTGTCAAGCCAGTGAGAATCTAAAAAAGAATCCTCGCAGACAGTAAGAGCTTCTTTCGAGGGATCAAGTTGTGCGGAATGCCCAGTTTGGCATTGAATATCTGAATCAAAGGCACTTAGCCATGTTCTACCTTCTGTCGAATCTTCAAAATAATTTGAAATGGTGTTTTCTCCGTAAAGAACATGATATGCATTTGAAGTAATCAAAACCGCGAGAATAAAGAAAATCGATTTACCCAAATAATTTCCACTTATGGGGTTGTAATCTCCCAATTTGAATAGGCTTACTTGTTCACCAGAAAGGTTTCGAAAGCCGAACCAAACTAAGGCGAAAAGGAAAGTGAAAATAACGCTAATTGCAATATCGTCCAAACCATTCCCTCCGTTTTTTTCTATGCCGTACAATGAACAATTGAAGCGTCAATCTCGCAACCGCACGTCGTGCAGTATAGTGTGACTGTGTTCTTTGATTCATCAACCGTCTGCAATTCCCATGCATGGTCGGAAATTGGGACTTCTTCAGTAATGCATGACATTTGAATCATCGGCGGCTTGGATCTTCGAGCAAACCAGCAACAATGTTCTTTCCGCCAGCTTGTCCTTCAGATGCTCCACGAACATGATTGACGATTGCGACTACTGCAGCGCTTGTGATGCTAAGCAAAACAGTAGCGTAAACAGCAGCGTAAATCTCGTTCATTGGGAACAGCGGGTATGCGTCCCAAACAGGGACGTAGGCATCGTTGTAAAGTTGCTGAACGCTGATTGTTAGTGCAGAGCCAAAGAGAATTCCCCAGCCAACTGCACCGAGGATAATTCCAAAGACTTGAGGAATTGGTGAATCCTTCGAATAGATTGATGCTGATGCGATTGATGCAGCAAGAACAAGTGATGAAAGCATACCAAAGAGATTAGCCGAACCGCTGACATCGGCATCAAACAGGAAGTCTAAGTTGCCTTCATCAAGGCGGACTGCCAGCCAAGCGCCGAGAAGCCCAAGACCCATCATCGTAGAGAATCCCACAAAGTTGCGGCGATCCCAAACCATTAGGACGGTCTTCATCTTCTGGCCGGAAAGGAAAATTCCGATGGCGAGGAGGGCAACCCCCAAGCCAAAAATCGTCCAGTCTGTCGTAGTAAAATCTCCAATTTCTTCGTATACCATTCAAATCACTCCATTGCTCCCGAGACCAAGTTCGTAGTCATTAGACTCAAGACGATACCGCCAAGCAATGTTCCAACTGCCGCTACAAGGTCGTAGAGAGGGAATTGCCAGAATGCGTCGTCGAAGACAGCGTAATCAAGGTCCAAGAATCCGGTGATGGCGCTTGGAATGCCGAAGAGGATTAGGTACAATCCGAGAGCGATCATTGTTGCGTTCATCGCCATCTTATCAGATGGTTTCACCGACCGCACGTAGAACCAGAGTGCGAGACCCATTACTACGTATCCCATCGACCCGAGAACCAATGAGGTTTCTTCGGTGATGCTTCCACCCTGGAAATCATAGAAGTAATGGTCCGCAGCCCATGCATGAAGCAAACCGACGCCGAGTAGCGCCATTGCTACACGCATGTCTTTGGTGTAGTCGGAGATTCTTGCAGCGCCAGGGCCGAACAACATGTATAGGGCCATGAAAGCCAATCCGATACCAACAGCAAGGAAGATAACGTCCCATCCATCCAAAGAATCAATCCATGATTCTTCGTCGGTTTCAACATCGCCGCCACCGCCGGTGGAGTAGTTCGGATCATCCTCCGCTGTGAAGAATGTCTCGAGGGTGATGGTTTGGGTAGTCATGTTTTCTTGAAGAGTTCCAACGTCAAAGGAACTGACCTTGTGAGTGCAAACTGCTTTGTAAGAGTCGCCGTTGATGAAAACACCGGTGTAGGAAACTGTTGAGCTTCCGCTGTTTGTTTCCTTGTTGTCGACAGCCAAAGTTCCTGTGTTGGTGCCGTCAACAGGCCCCATAGTAAACAATGAAGAGTTCGATGCAAGTGTACCGTATGCTTTCCATTCGCTCTCGTTCACACCAGTATGGCCTGAAGTATCGAGGTTGGTAAAGATTGAGATGCTTGATTCAACAACATCACCGTCTGCGACTGCAATGCCGCATTCGACGGTGCTTCGTGGAGTTGTAGCGTTAGGTGCAAACTGGTGCGTCTTTCGCTCATCAAACGGTCCTGCTTGAACGCCACCTTGCTCAACGCCGAAATCGCCGGTACTTGTGTCGATTCCGACAAGTTCACGTCCCTGCACGATGTTTGCGGAAGGAGTGATTCCCGAATAGTGCATGACATAAGGTGTTGCGAATGCGGGGTTGGTTTGGTTTGTCGTACTGGTGGTTCGGGTGATTCCGTTTTGTTCAGCCAATGGATCATAGTTTGTTGCGTGCTTGAATGTGATTGTTGGCAGGTTGTTTTGCAGGTCGATAACCATGTCATTGCTTGTAGCATCTCCAGCAACTCCGACGAAGACATAGAACTCGAACATTCTATCGTACACGTCGTAAATTCCATTGTTGTAAGAAACGAGTAGTGGATCGCTGGTAATGTCGGCCAAAGCATCGACTTGGAGAGATGTTTCCAAGACTCCGGAACTTGCGCCCATGCAATACTTGGAAGCGGAAGTCCCGAGGGACTGTGTGCTGTCAGCGGTTCCTACTGGGCCGAAGTCGTGGTAATTGCCGAACTTAAGGAAAGAGGTTAGGTCTTTCTTGGAAGTAATGGCGTCATACTGGCTTTCAGTCATGATGTGAGTGTTAATGTTTCCAGAGAAACATGCGTTTGTGTTGGTGTGTGTGACCTTTAGCACTGCAGAGTCGAAGCCGCCCCATGCTGCAAGGGAATAGAATGATTCCAGAGGAAGATTCATCTTCATGATAATGCCGTCCAAGCCGTCACTTTCGTTTCCGTCAAAGGTTTCGCTTCCACTGCAAGTAGCTAAGAACCACTTCGAAGCGCACCAGGAGAGTTCTCCATTGCTAACAACACCGATTTCAAGTCCAGGCTCGGTTGTCTCGATAGTAAGTGATGGGTCCCAAAGGACGCCGGAGACGAGAGCCTCGGCTTGATCGCTATCGTCAACACCGAATGTGAGTTTGATGGTGCTCACGTCGGAAAATGCTACCCGAGTAGTGGAGTTGTAAGCACGGTCTTCTGTTGCTGGAAGTCCGGCAACAGCGTCAAAGCCAGTAGCGTTGTATCCGACTGGAGCTGTTATCACAACGGGGTCTTGGGTACACTTTGCATCTGCGCAGTGAATAACGATCTCGCTGTTCTCTGCAATGTTCTTTGTGTTGCCTTCCTCCATTGCTACTCCATCGACATGGACGCTGATGTTGTATGCGAAGACGTGGTCGATTCCGAAGTAAAGGGAAGAGGTGGTTTTGTCAGCGTGAAGGGCGTAAGCCATAGCGGCGGTGGCGCCAGAATCTGCTGGCCGCATGAAGAGATCGGTGACAAGGGTTGGCTCGATACCATCCGCCGAAGTTCCGTCAAAATCTGCGTTTAGATTGCACTTCATCTTGATTGTGTCGACTGTGGTGCATCCATTAAGTGCAATTCGAGCATTGTTGTTGGTACTTCCAACGCCGTGAGCCTGGGTGCGGTCAAGAGATGAATACCAATTGTGGAAAATAGTTTCCATAGATTGTTCACCGGTTACATCTGTGAGTTGAACAGACGTTGAACCAGCCGCTTCACCAACGGTAATGTTGATTCCTTGGTGGTGTGTTGCGGTGCCGCCGTTGTTGGCGACCCATGTTGCCGTGTCGCCAGGTCCAACCGAAGCTGTTCCTGCTGCTACTGCCCAAGCGCCTCCTGCATTAGAGAATAATGTAGCACCCGGAGCGACCGCATTAGAATTCCTAACTAATGAGGAGTCAAATGTCATTGCGACGTTTGAATGTGTTGAGACAGGATCGTATGTTCTTGCGACTTCAGTTGAATCAACTTCAGGGGGTGTTGGATTACGATCAATTCCTTTAGCGGCATCAGCATCAGCATAGAAATCACCATCGGGGATTGCTGCACTGGCTAAGCCAATAGAAAGTAGCATCATTAAAGTCATAGTCAAGGCTGCGAAACGGGTGTTCATGCTTCCTGTCGAAACGTGGATGATATATCAAAGGCGCACATTCACTTTTGATGAAAGGCACAGTTTCTCGCCGGTCAAAAAACCTTGCAAAGAAACAACCTTTGTATTCCTTTGTTAATCAATGGCTTTATGAACGAAAAGCCAATGTTTTACAGCAAATGGCAATTGTGAAAGCAGCAAACAGCGTTTATTTCCCGCCAGAACTCGTTGAAGTTATTGACGAGGCAATGAGGGCGCAGGGTGGCTTTTCTTCGCGTGCTGAATACGTGAGACATTGCGTCCGAGCAGAATCTTTCAAAATAATTCGAGGTGATTAAATTGCTTCCCCAAAATCCAAAATCGAGACTTGCCAAAATAATGTCAGAGAACGATCCTATGACATACCACACAATACAAGAGATATACAATCTTAGATACCCTGGAACACAACTTACTACGTCTGAAATCAACTCGCTTCTTCGAGATAAGCAATTCGTCAAAGTTGGAAAGATGAAGGTTAGTTCATGGAGTGGGAGAAAGAGTTTGCACACAATATACACGGTGGTAGCGTGAATGAAACTGAACGTTTCCAACTTGCTGGGTGGCGAACTCAGGCTTCGAATCTCAAAAAGAAGGTTAAAGAGCAAGACCAAATAATTGAAATCCTAAATGCCCAGGTAAGTTCCCTTATTCAAGAAAAGCACCAGCGTTTTGAAATGGTTATGATCGAGCGTGGAATAACACTACGGCGTGAACACCTGATAACACTTCACAATTCGTTAGAATTTATCAGACGGTATGGTGCAATTACACCTAATTCAGATTACGGCGCTTTGGGCTTCACCGATCACCGGACATTACAGAGGACGTGCAATAAATTTGTCGAGGATGGAATGTTAGTCAAGATTCAAGGAAACCCTACGTCATACTCGATTCCTAATGAAGAATAGTCGCATATTAACGCGATTCACGATAGCCCAACACAATCGACCCTATATTCGGTCTTGTGATACGCAAAGAAATGTAGCGCCTCGCTGAAGTGTTTTCCTGTATGAACACATTTTCCATCCCAATCCGATCTTGAAGAAGCCCCGGCCGAGAATTCACGGAGAGCTTGTATGATTTTTTGTTCGTTGAAAGAAGCCATTACTGTTTCTGGTATACCTGAAGTAGTGCAGATGAGCAAGTGAACAGTCTTTGGGATTGCATCTTGGAGGACGCTTGGGTCACTAATTGCTACTTCAAGCAGACTTTTGACTAAGTGTGATAGGTATGCCTTTTTGTCTTCATCTTCAATCATTCATCAACACCAGCCACGATCGGATTAGCAAAAGCGATTGCTATTTGCTGATTCATACAAGCCTTGCACAGTCTTATGCCGCAGTTGACAGCTTCCTTTGCAAGGATTACCTCGCACCCATGAATGTTGCAATCATATTCCATTTCTCGCCACCACGTTGAAAGAAGCACGCTTGATAGAATCCGCATGGATGCTGAAGGTTACTTCGCCGCTTGATTGAATGATTATCATGTCTGAAACGCTTGAAATGCTCGAGCCTTCATCCAGAGACACCGTTGGGCTGCCTTTATTTTCCCATTTTACTAATTTCTGTTTGATGAATTCTGCCTGTTCCCTGTTTATCGACACCAACTTTTCTTCATTGGCTTTGTATTCCTCATAGGAAGTTGGATCATCAATCTTCATTTTATTCATAATGCTTAGGCGGCTTCTTGTGCGAGGCCAATTGTTGCTCCCTCTCCAAGAAGGCGCAAGAACACCGTCTTTGAAAGTAGTCCTTTCACTGGCTTCAAGATGCAGTTGATCAAGTTCATTTGCGATGCCTGGGTTTTCCTGTTCCCATTGCCTTTTTGCATTGGCGATGAGTATTTTTCTAAGCCTGATTTGTTTTGCTTTGCGTTCCCCGAGGAGTAAACCTTCTCTTTTCTGCTTAGGCTCGAGTTGAATCTTCTTTGAAACCCATATAGGTGTCTCTTCTGTTTTCCTTCTTTCTTCGAAACAATCATCGCATCGGTACTTCAAGTCATCAGAAATGTTTGTTCCGAGAGTGCATTCTTGGACGATGCTTCCCTTGAGGTTGCGGCATTCGTTTAGTTCGTGGTTACAACATAATGCAGCACCATGCTCGTTGAAAAAGGAATGGTAGTCCTCTCCTTGATGAATTGCAGAACCTATTTCGGGACCATTTGCAGTAGCAAAGTGTCTAAAAATCAATTCCTTGTATCTCTGCAAGCATGCATCCCCGGTTATTTCAACGGTGATCTCTTTTGTCCCCTCGACTTTGTACCATAAAATTGACCTAAGTTGTCTCAATTCCCTGTATTCTGCGTCGGAAACCTTGTTTTTATCCCAAAATGCAGTTGCAAGTGCTATTGGAATTCGCTCTGAAGTCTTTTTGTGCTTGTCCTTTAGAGCATCAATCTGCACCTGCAAATCCTCGATTTCTTCGATTTGGGTTTGGGCAAGATGTTCAATTGGGTGTAGCTCTTCAACGTCTCCGAAAATTGCCCTAAGTGCGTCGGCATAAATCTTGCTTGGTTTCATGTTTTCATCAGCGCTCGCCATCTCGTGTAAATGCTTCACTTCAGAGGGCAGATACAGCGATACTGCACCCCCATTTCTTTTCTTGTTTCTCGTCACCTGTTTCACCTTGGACTGTTCCCATCGGTCGCCACCATATTATGCTTCCCCAAATTCTGTTTACTTCGTTGCTTGGAAAATTATGACTCGTTTAAGACTCCGAAAGTATGGATTTTAGGCTCCGATTATGCTTAAAATCGTAAGCAATTTTCTCTTCCAAATCCATGTATTCTTTTGCGAGCCGAGGGTTTAGTTTGCCTGCGAGCTTGAGCGATTTTTCGTCAGCAAGTATGCAGAAACAACACGAAAGTCGCTTCATTCCTTGCAAATAAGCCCAATGCGGACTTTGATCGTGTCTTGAAATCATTGAAAATACCTCTTTTTCAGTCCAGTCGAAAATAGGGAACCAATTGTAAACTTGGCGTTTTGTATTCGAAAGCCTGTTGTTTGGACTCCAGACATCCATCTTCGAACGTGAATTCGATTCTTCGGCTCTAATCCCCATGCAGTTGATTGCAACTTGACATTTGTACTCGTTCATTATTCTGCGGATCACTTTGTTTATTGGTCCACGCTTCAAATCGGACGTGCAGAACCTCGCAGCCGATGACGGCCATTTACCCCTTTTCTCAACATAATTAAGCAGGGTCTTAGGTGATCCATCGGAATATATTGCGTGTGCATATTGGATTTCTTCGTCGACTGTTGCCTGTATGTGCTCTTTGACACCAGCCCACTCCACCTGGCCTAAATCGGCGTGGATAACAAATAGTTGCTTCTTCGGTACAATTTTCTTCAACAGAAGATACATTGCCTGACTGTCCTTTCCTCCAGAATGACTTACAAATACGAAGCCTCCTTGCTCGATGATCTCCTTTACTTCTTTCATACGTTTCACCTATCCAAGCGCCCCCATTGGAGCGCCCGTCGTTCCGACTAACATCCCAACTTGTTTTATGCTTTTATGAGGAAACTGGATTCAATTTCTTTCGAATTCTTACTTTACCTAAAAATAAAAAAAAAGAATAAAAAAAAAAAACATTGAAACAAAATAAAAAAAAACCAAAAAAAAAAATTTTGAAAACGTAACTTTCGTTGGTTATTTTGATGTTTATGATA
>VMHT01220596.1_pt1 | contig 67214 bp, 55 predicted proteins | sample 4693611 | NCBI WGS metagenome assembly VMHT01 (sample SAMN12280063, study PRJNA550983) | marine metagenome | isolation source: seawater sampled from same location over 5 years 0.02-0.2 micron viral filtrate | place: USA: collected off the coast of southern California halfway between the port... ...
CCGCCGACAGCGCGTGCCACGAGGCCGGCACGCGCGTCATTAATCCCCGCCCGCCGACGCAAAACATGTCGCCTCTCCCGCTCGCCGAGCCTTTGCTCGATGAAAACGACCAACGGTGCGTGAAGAAAAATATTCGCGACGCGCGCGCGCGCGCGACGGCGTCGATGGACGCGCGCGCGCGCGGTGAGGGACGCGCGAACGATGGGGCGCAACGTTCGAATTTGAAATCGCGCCGGTGCCGGGAATCGTTTCGCGGGGCTGGACGCGCGCGCGACGCGCGATGGCGCGGTTCGGGGGGCGAAGACTGCGTGAGGGATTTCGACGCGCGCGTCGGCGCGGGCGACGGCGCGCGCGAGGCGCGGGTGGTGTGGGAGGTTGGGGAAGATGACGTCGTGGATGATTTTCGAGTCGTTTAGTTGAAAAAGACACTGACGGAGGTTTCGCGCGCGTTTCGCGGTCGCTCGCAGGTTCACGATGTTCCCGATTCAGTACCCGCAGGTGTGGGAGATGTATAAGAAGGCTGAGGCGTCTTTCTGGACCGGTGCGTGCGCGAACGAGCGCGTGGGGTGACGTCACGTCGAACGCTGCGCAAAGTTTGAAATCGCGCGGCGCGCAAGAGAGCGAAGGGCGAACGGGACGCGTGACTGACGGTACATCGACGCGATCGCGCGTGCTTTTGTGCGCAAACAGCGGAGGAAGTCGATCTGTCGGACGACATGAAGCACTGGGAGACGCTCACGAAGGATGAGAAGCACTTTGTCTCGCACGTGCTTGCTTTCTTCGCCGCCTCGGACGGCATCGTGCTCGAAAACCTCGGCGTTCGTTTCATGGGCGAGGTTCAGATTCCGGAAGCCCGCGCGTTCTATGGCTTCCAAATCGCCATCGAGAACATTCACTCCGGTACGTCGAGAGATGCGCTCGATTCTTGCGATTGGAGAAGGAATTTCCACCTCGCGCGCGCAAACGCTCTCGAATTCAAACCGACTGACTCAAAACGCTTTCTTCATCGTTCGCAGAAATGTATTCTTTGTTGATCGATCAGTACATCAAGGATCCGGTGGAAAAGGACCACCTGTTCCGTGCCATCGATACCATCCCGTGCGTGAAGAAGAAGGCTGACTGGGCGTTGAAGTGGATCGACTCGAGCGACTCGTTTGCCGAGCGTCTCTTGGCGTTCGCGTGCATTGAAGGCATCTTCTTCTCTGGTTCTTTCTGCTCCATCTACTGGCTCAAGAAGCGTGGCTTGATGCCGGGCTTGACCTTCTCCAACGAGCTCATTTCTCGTGACGAAGGTTTGCACCGCGATTTCGCGTGCTTGTTGTTCAGCATGTTGAACAACAAGCCGAGCGAAGAAACCATTCGCAAGATTGTCACCGAGGCTGTTGAAATCGAGAAGGAGTTCGTGTGCGACTCTCTTCCGTGCGCGCTCGTGGGCATGAACGCCGGCATGATGAGCGACTACATTGAATACGTCGCCGATCACTTGTTCTCCTCTTTGGGCTTGGCCAAGGAGTACAACACGACGAATCCGTTTGATTGGATGGAACTCATCTCTCTTCAAGGTAAGACGAACTTCTTCGAGAAGCGCGTCGGCGAATACCAGAAGGCGGGTGTCATGAACTCTATCGGGGGTGGCAACGCGAACGCGTTCTCCCTCGACGAAGATTTCTAAGCGTAACGGGCATATGAGGAAGTTATTTCATGATTTTAGCGAGAGCGAGGCAAGAGTGTATGAGTTATCAGCGACGTCACGACGACGCGACGGTATATATTCACATCACATGTATCAACCGGTAGAGGGGAGTATCTTATAGCCACTCGAATGGGCGGGTTCGAGGTCGGTCGTTCACGATTTACGAGAAACGACGCGACGTGTTTTAACGAAAATGACGAAACATCAATAAAAGAGTCTTTTCATCGCGACTCGTCTACGCGTGCGCCACTACATGTCGTGCTAACGCTATGTCCTACTTTGTGCTACTTGAACGCGCGCGAGGAGTCGTGAATATTTCGCTCAAAGCGATGTACCGATCGCCGCACCACCGCCGCGCTTGGATCGCCGAAGTCGACGCAGCGCCACCAAGGTGAAGAACGCGAAGGCCAACGAAATTGTCCAAGGGAAACGGCGCTGTTCATCACCAACTGCGAACGATGAAGATGACGCGACAGCCGGCACGACGCTTTGATGTTTGAAATTTATGTCGGGGTGCTGGTCGAGCATGGATACGAGCGTGATGGGCGCTCCGAACCACGCTTCGACGACGGCGTCGCGCGTCTCCTTCGTCGTCGGGTTGAACGCGCGATGACAATCCTCGAAAGGCGCATCGAGATCGCCGTATATTTCCCACGTGTACACCACGGGCACCTTCATCTTTTCGTATATGTAATCAGTCGCCGTACCGTGCGCGAGGTACCCCACGCCCTTCCCGCCCGAACCGAGCGTGCACTTTTTCGCGCAGTGCTCGGCGTCGATGACGCGCGCGAAACGCATCATCGCCTCCGCCCCCGCCCCAGTGGGCTCGCGCGCGACGTGATCATACGGCGTGAATATCGCCGACATCCCACTGTGCCAATTCACCACCGCGTGCGGCTCGAACGACGCGACGAGATCCCGAAATATCCGACTCTCCGGCTCGCTAAACGGCGCCGTCCCCGGAAACTCCTCCTTGGGATCGTAATCCGGCGCCTTCACCCCCCAATTCACCCCCCAATTCCTATTCGGGTCCACCCCTCGCCCATTCTTCCGCTCGCACGGATCCCCCCTCTCCACCAGCTCCCGTCCTCGCTCGTTCTCCATCGGCACCACCGCGAACGTCGTCGCTCGAAGCGTCGCTCGCAACCGCGTCTCGTCCACACCCCTCCCGCGCGCCAGCGCCACCACCGCGTCCTCACCCTCCGCCATCGTCTCCAGCAATCGCACCGCCGCGTCCACGGGCACCAATTCCCGTCCGTGTTCTCCGTAATTCTTCGTTCGAGTCGTCGCCGCGCGCGTCGTCGTCTCGTCAGTCCCGCCCGCTCGCGCGCGCCTCTCCCCTTCCCCTCCGCGCGCTCGATCTCGCCCTCGCGCGACGCACCAGCAGCACGCGCAATTTATCGCCGTCCTCCCTCGCGTCCGCGCCGCTCAGCCGCGCGTACACGACGTCCACGCGCGCGCGGTACCCATCCGTCGCGTCCTCGCGCGTCTCCGTCGTCATCGTCCCCGCCGCGCGTCCGCGTCGCACCGCGCGCGCCACGGCGTCGCGCACCGCGCGCGCGTCCATCGCGGTGGCGCGCGCGCGCGCGTCGCGATGGACGCGGTCGCGATGGACGCGACTCGGAGTGTCGAGGGGAATGAACGACCGCGCGGCCGCGGGCGCGTCGTCGCCACTCGTCGACGCGCGAGCGCGCGCGCGCGCGAGCCCGGACGCGCGCGCGACGGCGACGATGCGCGCGCGCGTCGTCGGCGACGCGGCGACGCGGAACCGCCGCGCGACGCGCGCCGAAGCGGCGGAATCATCGCCGACGATGCGTCGGGCGAACCGTCGGCGACGGCGCGACGGCGCGACGACGGCGCTGACGCTGACGCTGACGCTCGCGCTGCTCGACGCGGCGACGGCGATGACGATGCGCGTTCGAGGGACGCTGGAGACGCTGACGCGGGCGTGCGCGACGAGCGAGAGCGCGAGCTTTGAGTTTACGCGGCGGGACGGCGGCGCGACGACGCGGTGCGTCTTCGCGCCGTACGACGTCGTGCGCGAGGCGGAGCGCGCGAGCGCGAACGCGACGGCGATGAAGGCGATATTCGTCGAACGCGACGCGAACGCGGAGATATTCGCGCAGAACATGGTTGGAATCGATGACGAGGGGGTGGCGGCGGCGCTGGCGGCGAACGCGAGCGCGAGCGCGGATTACGAACGCGCGAAGGCGGTGAACGCGAGCGCGCACGCGGCGGTGGAGGCGGCGCTGGCGATCGCGGATAGTGGGACGGCGACGCAGGTGAGCGCGAGCGGGAGCGAGGCGACGTACGGGTGCTCGATACCGGCGGGCGCGGGGGGGGTGTACGCGGTGGTGGCGGCGGCGGATCCCGCGGGAGGCGTGACGGACGTCACCAAGCCCGACAGTTCGAAGACGATTCGAAGGACGAGTCTGCGCGATTATTCGCCGAAATCGGGGCCGTCGACGGGGGGGACGGTGGTGACGTTTAGCGGCGACGGTTTCAACGACGTCGCGGGGTCGACGATGAATTGCTCGATTAGCGACGGCAACTCCGTCGTCGTGCAGCGGGCGACGCATCTGCCGGACGGGACGGTGACGTGCGAGATGCCCGCGCAGTCCGGGGTCATCGACGTGAAGTTAGTGTACCCCGACTCGTGCTACGAAACGGCGCAGTTTCTGTACTATCAGAATCCAGAGGTGCTGTTGGTGATTCCGCGACACGCGCCGCGTTTCGGGCGGAACAACTTTAGCGCGTACGCGACGAATACGTATTACGCCTCGCAGTACGGACCGGGCGGGAGCGACGCGACGCACGCGGGTAAAGTGAACGTGACGTGCGCGCTCGGAATGGGGACGTCTTCGAATCAAACGGCATCGGCCATCGCCGTGGTTCCGGGAGTGGTGTCGGCGTCGGGGCAAGCCATCACGTGCATGGTTCCCGACATCACGATTCCTATGGGAACGCACGACGTTCGCGTATCCTATAACGGTCAGCAGTACATGCTACCGAATTTGGTGCTCACGGATCCGTCGAAGGTGTCGATCGTCGCCCGTGGTCCGGTGCTTCGGACGAAGCATTATTACTCCACCGCTCAAAACGGTAACGAAGACGCGCGCGTGATCGCGGTGCCCGTGGAGCTAGAAGGCGTCAATAGAAGATTAGTGAGCGTTGGGGTGAATGTGACGTACGGGGGCATATCTCAGATGCCCGGAACGAGCGGTGATCAAGCGTTGGTTCAAGTAACGCACGCCAGCGCGAGGGACAACGCCACGGACGCGGGCGGCGATTACGACTTTAGCGTCAGCCCGACGACGCTTCACTGGATGGCGGGAGAATCGGGAGAAAACTTCGTGTACGTTCGAATCAGGAACGATCGCGTGCACGAAAACGCATTGGAGGCGCTCACGCTGACGCTCGTCGACGCTATGAACGCCGATATCGAGACTGATTTCAAGAATAAATCAGCTGTGGTGACCATCGCCGACGACGACCCGGCGCCGTTGTTCGGCGTTCGAGCCCGCAATGTCGCATTTCCGCCGTTATATCGTTATTCACAGGAAACCGTGAAAATACCCATCGATATAATTGGCGGCGGTAATTTCGCCCTGCCCGCGGTCATCGATTACGAAATTGTGACGAGCGGCGCGGCTTCATCGGCGGTGGCGGGTGTGCACTACGCCGCCGCCACGGGACGGCTGACGTGGATGCCTGGTGATTACGGTAAGACGCAGTACGCTGAAGTCGTACTCGATTGGAGCAATATCCCTTCTGAGGCAAGCTTACGATTACACGTCAACCTCACCGCCGTCAGCGAGTCACGGGTGGCCGCTATCCCGTCGAGTTTTGTCGAATCTGAAGATGCGGCGTTGTTCATATTTGGCGTTCCGCCCGGATCTTGTCCGCCTGGTACGCGACGAACGGATCCAACTACGTACGTGGCGCCGCCACCCGTTCCTCAGGCACTCAGCCCTCCTCCGCCATCGCCACCACCGCCCTCAGTGAGCGTGGATTCGGCTATTTTGTCCTTGTCAGTCGTCGCCAACACCACCGTGGCGATGTCGAGCGTGTTCCCTTACGTTCCGGATGGCATCGCCATTCAGCCCGCGTTTGATCCGACAAGACACACGTACACTGCGACAGTCCCTCATGGCGTCACCGGTGTGCAAGTGTTCTATCAGTTTCGACAGTCGACGACGTCCATCACGACGACTCTGAGCGCTCGACGGCGATTGCTCGCGGCGAGCCTCGTGAATATGAAGTATTTCACGTTGAACCAAGGCGACAACGTGATTCGATTGATCACCACGTCACCGAACGGGCAATCCAGTGAGACATATCGATTGACTATAGAAAGGCTGGCGATGGTGGCGAATCCTCCCTCACCGCCGCCGCCACCACCCGCGCCGCCTTCTCCTCCTCCGCCGCCACCTTGGACCCATCCGTCGCCACCACCACCCGAAGGTGCTTTACAGGCTCCACCAGCGCCACCGGCACCACCGGCACCGACACCACGGCCGACGGAACCGCGAGATAACGCCACGTGCACGTACTGCTCCGCGGGATCCTTCGCCTCCGACATGAACTCGCTACAGTGCCAGCTGTGTCCGCCTGGTTCTGCATCGCCGAGCGTGTTGACTAAGGCGTGCGTACAATGCCCACAAGGTATGTACATGGCCGAATCTGGTGCGACGCAGTGTTTGCAGTGCCCACGCGACGCGTTCGCCAATGTGACGGGCGCGCGCTTGTGCACGCCTTGCCCGCGTCAGGCGACGACGTCGACAGCCGGATCGACGATGTGCAACGTATCCACCGCGCCGGTGGATCGCGCGCATCCCGATGTCTTTTACGTCGATGTCGTTTTTGGTGTTTCATTCCATCAAGCCGGAGGTTCTTTGGCAAACATGGCGGCGAACATCGGCGTTGATGCAGATGCAAACTCTGCATTCGTTCGCGCGATGGAAATCGACGTCGCGACAAAGTTCAACGTCACCCGCGGTTCGATTCGTCTGAATGTCGCTCAACCCGGTGCGACCGCGTCGACGCCAGCGGGCCGAAGAAGGCTCTTGCAAAGTGGCTCGTCCGTTTCAGTGACGTGCTCGGCTTCTCAAAATTGCATTCGCGCCGTCGTAGTCACGGTGACGATGCAAGCCACGGAGATGTTGCGATTCGGCGTCGTGCGCGATTACGAAACTACAAAGGCGGCTATCGACGCGACGCGTGCGCAAGCGGCGGCCATATTGCTCACGCTTCGCAGCGATCCAGTGGCATTCTTTTCGACGACCACGGCGGGAATTGGTGGCGTGGTGCAGGGACAATTGTACGAAGATCCTAGCGGGTCGCTTATCGTCGAAAAAGAGCCGACGCCGCCGCGCGGAGTGCCAAACGTCTTCGGTGATGTCAACGTCGCTCTCATCGTCGTATCTTGCATCTGTGCCATGTTCGCTACGTTTGTGGCGTACACGCTCCTCCGTCGCACGCGCGCGCGGCGTATGCTGACGAAGATTGAGAACGAAGTGATTGAGAGTGAGAAACGCAGAGTCGGTGTGCGTAAGGTGAAGGATTCTTCAAAAGTAACAGCCACCGTAAACAAGGCGACGTGGAAGAAAGTGTTAGCGCAAAAGGATGCACCAGACGATGCTGAAAAGGGTGAAGTGAAGAAGCAAATTCAGATGCGCGAACAGAGTCAAATTACGTTGGCGCACGTTTCGAGGTTTAAGCAAAGTCGTGAGTCGTCGGCGATTGAGAAGATGTGGCAAGCTCGAAACGAAAGAGCCGCGATTGGCGTCGGCATCCAACGGGTGAAAAGGTAAGGATTGTAACTTTTGTAACATTCACACTAGTCAAATCTAGGTTTTCGCTTGAGACGCCGCTCGTTTGGCATTCAACTTGGCGCGCGAATCGAAGTACGCCCTCGCCGTGTTGAGCATCTTGAACGCTTCCGTCGCTTGAGGGGAATTATCGTGCTTGTCTGGATGCACGAACACGGACAACTTTCTGAACGCATCTCTCGCCGCCGCATCGCCTTTACCATCGCTCGAGAGGTCACCTTCCTTCGCGGGTTTCACCGCGCATAATTCGGGATCTTTTGATCCGAGGCGCGCGCAAATTTTCGCCGGCGGCGCCCCGAACGACATTTGCCTGTTCAAATCTTTTCGCGCGGCCAAAAGAGAATCACACACCTTGGAAGTACGACCTTCGGCCTTCTTACACGCCGCCGTCAGGTGAGCGTCCACTTCGGCTTCAGTCTTTCCTTTGTTCGACGCGTCGAGGCGTTCGCGCAACGCCGCGAGGAAATCTGCACATACGCCGCACGCGGCGTTAGCTTCTTTGGACAGGCCTTTACCATCTTGACCGAAAAGAATGCAGCGGTGAACACCGCCCTTCTTGACGCCATCTTTCAAGGTCCCGTGCACGCCGCATCTCAACACGCGTTCAACGTTTTGGCGAGCGTTCTCTCGCCACGCCTCGGCCGCCGCCTCCGCCTTCATTTTGCGTTTCAGCTCCGCCTTCGCCGCCGCTTCCTGCTGTTTCGCCTTTAGAATCTTCGCCTTTTCTCTGGACTGTCGGATTTCTCGCCACTCGCGCAACTCTCTCTTCGCCCCCGCGAACCAAAAGTGACCGACGACGAGCGCGAACAACACGACGCCGACCGCGACGAGCGCGCCCCACAGGAGCGCCGCGCGCTTCTCGCTCGAGCGCCTCATTTGCTTTTTAATTCGCTCTTCCTCGTGATTGACGGCACACATCGATAAATACGCGACGCGCGACACCTGTCTCGCGTCGGCCAGCAATCGCGCGACGTCGTCGTGCCCGTACTTGGCCGCCAAGTCCGCCGCGGTGGCGCCCGGCAAGAACCCGCCTCGCGTCCTCGCGCGCAACCGCGCGCCCGCGTTCGCGAGAGGCACGACGACCTCCGGCTTACCCTCGATCGCCGCCGCGTGAAGCGGCGTGTGTCCCCGCGCGTCCACGCACTCGACGTCCGCGCCCGACGCGCACAGCGCGACCACGGATCGCGCGTCCCTCGCTCGGTGCAGCGCCGTCCGCTTCGACCCGTCTCTCGCGTCGCAATCGACGCCGCACCCCAACAACGCCTCCACCGCCCATCCATCCGCGCGATCGCACGCCAGGTGCACCGCGTTCGATCCATCGCCCCGTCGCATCGATCCATCCGCGCCCTCTCGCAGCAGCAGCGCGATCATCTCCCTCGACGTCGCCTCCAGCAGCGGCGTCGATCCCGCCGCGTCCCGCGCGTTCGCGTCCACCCTCGCCCCCAGCGCGCTCGGATGCCGCGCCCCGTAATTCCGCCGCGCGTCCAGTATCGCCCGCGCGCACGCCCCGTCGCCTCTCTTCGCCGCTTCGTGCAGCGCCGTCCGTCCTCGGCCGTCTCGCGCGTCCGCCGCCGCGCCGCTCGCGAGCAGCGCCTCGAGCGCCCCCGCGCGTCCGCGCGCCGCCGCCGCGTGCGTCGCGCGCCGTCCCTCGTCGTCGACGCAAGCGCGCAAGAGTTCAGGTCGCGCTTCGGCGTCGCGCAGCGTCCCCGCGACGTCGCCGCGCGCGACGCGTTCGCCGAACGCGCGCGCGTCGTCGTCCGCGCCGAGCGTCGCGCCGAGCGCCGGCGCGCGGCGCCGAAGCGCGCCGGCGTCGTCCATCGCGTCGCGGCGGTCGTCGCGCGCGTCACCGCGCGCGGCGCGACGCCGAAGCGCGCGCGCGTCGCGCTGCGCGGCGCGATGGAGGACGGGACGTAACGGTCGCGCCGGGACGTCACAATGGCGCGACGCGTCGGCGTCGTCGCGCTGTGCGTCGCGCTGTGCGTCGCGCGCGCGGTCGCGGCGGGCGACGTCACCGCGGTGGACGCGTTCGCCGAGCGCGTGCTGCAGCAGGAGACGCGCGACGCCGTCGTCGTCGCGTTCACGATGGCGCGGTGTCCGCACTGCGCGGCGCTGAAGCCGCACTGGGAAGCGCTGCGCGACGAGTTCGCGGTGCGAAAGCGAACGGTGGACGTCCTGGAGATCGACTGCGGCGAGGCGCGGGAGGTGTGCGCGTGGCAGCGCGCGACGCGGTTTCCGACGATCAAGTATTACGTCCCGGGCGACGGCGACGAGCTGGGACGCGAGTACGGGACGAGCCGCGCGGCGACGTACGACGCGCTGGCGACGTTCGTGGAGCATTATTTGGAGAGGGCGCGCGATTGATCGAGGGCGAACGCGCGGTCGGCGAACGCGCGAGGCGACGATTCGCGACGTCGGGCGACGAGCGCTAGCGACGATAGGGCAATGCAACGCGGCTACGATTTCTTTTCGACTTTCGCGGCCGACGCGCCGTCGGCGGCGGCGTCGACGTCGCGCATTAAACTGACGAGCGCGCTTCTCCCGCCCCCGCGCGTCGTCGGGAGCGAACAATCCACCGCGAACGCCGTCCACATCGACGTCCCGAGCGCGGCGTGCGCCAAACTCGGCGGCGCGAACCGCGTCCATCCCAATCCCGATTCCCGCTCCGCGCGTCGGTTCAGCATCGTCAGCGTGACGTCGCACGCCGCTTTCGCGCCCTCGATCGTCCAAACCACCCGCGCGACGTCGCTTCGTCCGCCTCGCGACACCGTCGATTTCCACCACGCGCCGTCGTCGGCGTAGTCGTCGCCGAGCGCCTCGCGAAGCCGCGCGTCGTCGTCGATCGTCGAGCGCTCGCGCGCGAGCGATTTCGCGACGCCGAGTAACACGTAATCGTCCAGCGCGGCGTCGCAGGCGTAGAGCGTGCAGCCGGCGACGAACGCGCGCAGGGCGATGGTGACGGGACCGGCGCGGGGCGACGACGTCGACGGCGCGCCGGCGCTCGCTCGAGTCGAGAGCGCGCGCGCGGCGACGCGAACGCACGCGTCGGGTCGCATGGGGCGCGAAATCGCTCGGTCGAGCGCGGACGACGTCGCGGGCTTCGACGCGAGGCGCGAAGTGGCGACGAGCGACGACGCGCGAAGGCGAAGGCGGCGACGTGGCTACGACGTTTCCGATGGACTAAAATGCTAGGGTTACTCGTGTTCGTACACGTGCACGGCGTGGTCGTCGCCGGCGGAGGCGAAGACGGCGGAGGAGCCGGGACGCCACGCGACGGCGCGCACGGCGGCGCCGTGACGATCGTTCGCGGACGCGCGAGACGACAACGTCCAAGACGCGGCGTCGGCGGATGCGACGTGGACTTCGATCCCACCGTCGTCGAAGCCGATTGCGATCGCGAGTGGAGCGTCGGGGTCGGACGCGAACGCCATCGCCGTCGGCGCGGCGGTGAATTTGGGAAGCTCGCACGCGGGCTCGCACGCGTCGTCGACGACGCGCCAAATCTTCACCTTTTTGTCCCGCCCCGCTGTGGCGAATAAAGCGCCGCACGGCGCCCAAGACGCGGCGTATATCTCGCGATCGTGCGCCTTGAAGCGCGTCAGCAAGCGCCACCCGTCGTCACCGAATTCTCCTCGAGGCGCGTCGCGCGACGACGGCGCAAACAGGCAGACGTGCCTGTCGCGGCTCGCAGCGAGAAGGTAATCTCGCGCGGCGTTTCTCGGCGTAAACTCTAACGCGGTCACCGTGAGTGTCGCGCCGCTGAGAGTTCCGAGTGGCTTCCAGTTCTGTCCGCGCGACCAGACCCAAATAGCCGCCGAAGCCGCCGTGAGCGCGTTCGACGCCGAAGCGATCAAATCGCCACTCGGATGCGCGGCGACGGCGCGAATTTCGTTGCCATGTCCGTACAATTTTCGCGTTTCGGGCCAAAGCGTCGCCTGTGCGAGGACTTCTTCGAGTGGCGGGTGCGTGAGCGCCTGCGGTGTGATGGCTTCGACGCCGCGCGCGTTGTATTCCTCGATTAAACCTTCCTGCTGCGCCGCCTGCGCGCGAAGACCCGCGACGTCGCTCGGCAAGTCCTCCGCGTCCGCGCCTCGAAGCGCCTTGTTCGACAACCCGAGCGCGGGAAGTTCGGCGCCGAGCGACTCGAGAGAAAGGTTCTTCGCCTTGGTCAGCGCGGCCGCGGCGACGGGGTCCGTGTTTCCTAAACTATTGATCACGGTTCCTAAGAACGTGCCGGGGGCTTCGAAAACTCGCAACACCTTTTCATCCGCCCCGCTGACGTACGTCGTCGTCCCCGCGTCGTCGTGCATCGTCGCAAAACACACGATGTCGTGGCCGTGCACTTGCGGTCGAGCGATTTGGCGCCAACCTTTCGGACCGTCGCCGTGCCACGGCGCGTGCACGCGGACGGTTTGATCTCCGCCGCCGGACATGAGCCATCGACCGGCGGTGTCCCAGCGCAAGCACGTCACGCGCATCGTGTGTCCAGACGTTCCCGGAATCGCACGCCACGACCCATCGTCGTCGCGCAGCCACTGGTGTAGGGCGCCGCCGTGACTGTTGGCCATTATCGCGTCGCCGTCGGGCGAAAACGACGCGCCGTAGTACCCCAAGCACACCGCCGCCGCCTCGCCCAAGGACGTCGAGCTCATCCAAAGCTCGCTGCCAGCCTCTTCGCTCGTCCACGGCGCGCCCGCCGGAGACCAAAGCACGAGCGAGCGATCCATGCTCGCCGTCATCAAAACCATCTTCGACGCGTCCGGGTGCCACGCCACGGACGTGACCCAATCCTCGTGTCCGATGAGCAAGCTCTCGAGCGACGTCTTCACGCGCCGGCCGACGAGCACCGTGCTCGGTGGCTCCGGCGGCGCGGCGAGACGCGCGAACGGCGCGGCGTCCTTCGACGCCCGCGCGCCGTCCGCGGGCACGGTTTGCACGCGCCACACCCTCGCGGTGCGGTCCTGACTCGCCGTCGCTAAGAAGACGGCGTCGTCGCGCCTCGTCGGCGCGAAGGCGACGCCGCGCACCCAATCCGCGTGCCCGTCCAAAACCCCGCACGCCTCGAACGTCACCGCGCCCTCGTTCGTGAAATCGCACGCGTACACCCGCGTCCGTCCGTCGACGCACCCGACGGCGAGCACGCGTCGCTCCTCGACGCCCGGCGCGCGCGTCACCGCCGCGCACAGCGGCGCGCTCGCGCTCGCCATCGTCAACCTCCCAATTTCTCTCAATTCTTCGCCGCTCTCGTTCCTCTCCGGCGTCGCCCACGCGATGACGTCCCCGTCGTCCGCGCACGTGACGAAGGTCCCGCGCGTCGCCGCCGCGACGTCCCGCACCGGTCCTCGCGCGTGCCTCCCGACCGCCCCCTCGCCCCCGTCCTCGCCCGGCGCGCGCGCCCGCACGCGCCCGAGCGCGTCGCCGACGACGATTCGTCCGTCGTCGAGCGTTTCGACGCACGTCGCGCGCGCGCCCGCGCCTCGCGTCGTCGTCGTCGCGCCGCCGTCGTCCATCGCGCGCGCGTGCGCGCCGTCGCCGCCGCAGTGCACCGTCGCGCGTCCGCAGCGCGCGAACGTCGCGCATCGCGTCCCGCGGTTCGCGCCCGCGCTCGCGTAGTCGCGTCGCAGCGGCATCGCGCGCGCGCGGAACGAACGCGCGCGGCGGCGAGTGCATAAAGAGTGACGCGCTCGATCCGTCGCGTGTACCCCGTGCGTCGTCTTCGAGTCATCACTCGTCGTGTGTGCGCAAACAGTGCGACGCGCGTCGCGGCGCGCCGCCGGGCCGATTCCGCCGCATTGCGCGGCGCGCGACGACGGCGCGGAACGGCGATCATGGTGCGACGCGACGCGACGCGAGACGCGAGACGCGATGCGCGACGCGGCGGTGGGAGACGCGGCGCGCGAGACGGCGCGCGAGACGGCGACGCGCGAGACGGCGGTGAAACGCGCGCGAGGACGATCGCGGCGTAAACCTCCACGGAACGAAGACGCGACGGGAGCGCGCGATGCGAGCGCGCGCGACGCGCGCGGGACGATCGGAGACGCGCGGAGACTGACGGAGACGCGCGACGCGCGATCGGTGACGCGAACAGGCGCAGTTCGTGCTGTTCGAGTCCTCGTCGGGGTACGGGTTGTTCGAGACGCTGGATTTGGACGTCGTGGGACAGGCGCTGGAGAAGGTGCAGGAGACGACGCAGAGCGCGGACAAGTTCGGGAAGGTTGTGAAATTGCACGGGTTTAAACCGTTTACGTCGGCGGCGAACGCGCTGGAGCAGATTAATTGCGTGTCCGAGGGCGTGGCGTCGGAGGATTTGCAAAACTTTTTAGAGCAAAACTTGCCAAAGTTGAAGGATTCTAAAAAGGCCAAGTTTCAGCTCGGCGTCGCGGACTCCAAGCTCGGGAACTCGATCGTGGAGACGACGAAGATTCCGTGCGTGTGCAACGATCACGTCGGTGAGATTATTCGGGGCATTCGCGCGCATTTCACAAAGTTTGTCAAGGGTTTCAAGGGTGGCGACTACGAAAAGGCGCAACTCGGCTTGGCGCACTCGTACTCTCGCGCCAAGGTCAAGTTCAACGTGAACCGATCGGATAACATGATCATCCAGGCCATCGCGCTGATCGACACGCTCGATAAGGACATCAACACCTTCATCATGCGCGTGCGCGAATGGTACGGTTGGCACTTTCCCGAGCTCGTCAAAGTCGTCAACGACAACTACATGTACGCGAGACTGGCGCTCGTGATCAAGGACAAGGCGACGCTCACCGATGAGGCGATGCCGGCGTTGAAGGAAATCACCGGGGACGAGGACAAGGCTAAAGAAGTGATCGAGGCAGCCAAAGCGTCGATGGGTCAAGACATCTCACCGGTGGACATGATCAACATTGAGTCCTTCGCCAAGCGCGTCATTTCCCTCGCCGAGTACCGAACCAGTCTTCACAACTACTTGAACAACAAGATGAGTGTGGTAAGTATTTCGAAGCGCGCGACGAACGCTCGTACCGATCAATCGCCAATGATTCTCTCGCAGTTCGTGGGGTTGATGATTATGATACACCAATCACAGACCTGATCTGAATTACCTTGTTGAAACAATTCATGCACCACTCTGACTCGCGTCTGTGGGGAACAACGTCGACGCGGAAATTTTTCATCAAAACAACCCGAACGAAGACACTGACCATTTTTATCGTTTTATCGTACTGGCAGGTGGCCCCGAACCTGGGCGCGTTGATCGGTGACATTATCGCCGCGCGTTTGATTTCGCACGCCGGTTCGCTCACGAACTTAGCCAAGTACCCGGCGTCGACGGTGCAAATTCTCGGCGCCGAAAAAGCGCTCTTCCGCGCGCTGAAGACCAAGGGGAACACGCCCAAGTACGGTTTGATTTTCCACAGCACGTTCATCGGCAAGGCGAACGCGCGAAACAAGGGGAGAATTTCTCGATACTTAGCCAACAAGTGTAGCATCGCAAGCAGAATTGACTGCTTTAGCGACTTCCAAACCACCTTGTTCGGCGAAAAGTTGAAGGATCAAGTCGAAGAGCGATTGGCATTTTACGACAAGGGCACGGCACCGCGTAAGAATATCGCCATGATGCAAGAGGTGATCGCCGAGATCGGCCCGCAGGCGGGCGGCGGCGGCAAGCGAAAGGCGACCGACTCTGCGACGGCGACTCCGAAGAAGTCCAAGAAGGAAAAGAAGGACAAGAAAGAAAAGTCCGCCAAGAAGGCGAAGGCCTAGAAGGCGAATAATCGATCCGATATCGATCGAATTAACGAATTTTGTGTGTAACATTACCTCCGACATCCATCTTCTATCCGTCCGACCACCTAACTCGCGTCCGCGTCGACTGGCTCGTCTAACAGCGCCTTTATCGCGTCCTCGAACTCCATGGGCCGCGTGTGCGGAGAAAAATACCCGCGCACGCGTCCTTTTCTATCCACTAAAAACTTCCCGAAATTCCACTGCACGCGCCTCACGCGCTGCGCGCGCTTCAGCCAACGAAACACGTGCGACGCCGCCTTGCCGTTCACCTTGCATTTCTCAAAAACGGTGCCCTTGAAGCCACGTTTTTGCGCGAACGCGCAGATCGACTTCGAGCTCCCGCTCTCCTGGAACAAGAACTGATTGCACGGGAACGCCAGGATGACTAGATCGTCGCCGAATCGGTCCTGCAGAGATGCGAAATCCGCATAGTTTTTCGTCGTGAGCCCGCAAGCACTCGCCACGTTGACGACTAGGGTGACCTTATTGCGCGTCGATTTGAAGTCGAAGTCCTCGCCGGTGGCCGTGCGCGCGCTCGGGAGTTGATCTAAGCTTTGCACGTCGTCCACGTCGGGCGTCGGGGCGGAGTGGGAGGCTCCCATGGCGGCGCCTCGGAATGAAGTCGAGACAAAAAGGAATGCTTTTTTGTTGTACAAGACTGATTTAGTAAGTTAGTTACCACGTAGTCGCCGCCGTGAGCGTCGCTCACATGGCGATCTCGTGTCCGCTGGCCAATAGAGCTTCCGCCTCCTTCGCGATGGCGTCGGCTTCTTTGGCGTCGAGCGACATTGCTTGGACAACGTCGGCCAAATCAAAGTCGTCGTCCGCGGCGTCCATGGCGCTTGGCGACGCGCCCGGTTTGGCGCTGTCCGAGCGCGCCAGAGCGTGGACGCCGCCGGCGAATCGCTGTGCTTCTTCGCGATAAGCGCCCAGTGCGTGCTTGGGAAGGGACTTGGAAGTTTGGAAACGCGTCTCGGGACCGCCCTGCTCGAGCGAATTGAACTTATGCGCCATGTCCGAAACGCCGCTCGGATAGTCAAACCCACTCTTCTTTTCGTTGCCCTCGTACTCGCGCTTGGCCTGCGGATGATAGTGTAGAATCTCCTTGTACAGAAGCTCGCGAACTTCTTCGCGAGACAGCTTCCGAGAGTCCCAATCAAATTCATCCTTCGGCAACGGTCGTCGCGCCGGCTCTCGCGAGACGTCCGCTAAACCGTCAAAGTACGGATCTGCCAGCGCCTGCGCGGCGGTGGGGCGATCGTCCGGATCAAATGCTAATAATTTACTAAGCAAGTTCAGCGCCTTGGGGTCGACGCCAGGGAATTTCTCCGATAGCGGCACCGCGGGTTTGATACGCATGTTTTGTAAAAACCGTCTCGCCTTTTCATTGCGAACCTTGGCGATTTGCAGCGGCGTCGGCGTCCCGAGTAGATCTGTGATGATTTCTAACTGCTTCACGACGTTTTTACCCGGAAACAGCGGCTTCCCTCGCAAGAGTTCGGCGAAAATGCACCCGACGCCCCAAATATCGATCGCCGGCGTGTACTTGGTGAAGAAACTCCCGCACAACTCTGGCGCGCGGTACCATCTCGTCGCGACGTAGTCGGTCCAGAATATCATCTGCGGTCCAGCTTTAGCGGTCATCGCCCGCGCCAAGCCAAAATCACAAATCTTGAGCTTACAGTCGCTGTTGGCCAAAATATTCTTCGGCTTCAAGTCTCTGTGAAAGACGTTGGCGCTGTGCATGTACTTCAACCCGCGCAACAGTTGATACAAGAAGAACTGATAGTGTTCGTCCGTCAAGTCATCGTTCGCCTTGATGACTTGATGCAAATCCGTCTCCATGAGCTCGAACACGATGAAGACATCGTTAAAATCCCTCGGGTTCGGCGGCAACATGATGTTCAACACCTCCACAATGTCGGGGTGCTTCAGGTGTCGCAACAGCGTCACCTCTCGCAGGATCCGCGTCGCGTCGCTCGCGTGATCGAACGCGTTCTTCACCTTCTTTATCGCGACCCTGTTCCCCGTCCGTCGATCGATCGCCGCGCACACGACGCCGTAGCTCCCCTTTCCGATGACTTCCTCGAGCTCGTACCGCGCCGACTCGTTCGACGATTCGCGCAGATTGGCGAAGAATTCCGTCGCGTTCGTCGGTTTCGTCGACGACGACGCCGCGCGCGCGTCGTCGGCGGCGTCGTCGCGCGCGCGCGCGTCGCTCATCGCGTCGTCGCGTCGTCGCGCGCGCGCGATCGCGCGATCGAATGGCGTCGGGCCGACGCGCGCGCGGCACTTCAGCGCGCGAGAGGAAGCGACGACGCGCGGGCGACGACGGGGCGAGCGATGATGCTTCGGTGCGCGCGCGCGCGCGTCGGCGGCGACGCGGGCGCGGTCGCGCGCGCGACGCGACGACGACGAGGGACGACGCGGATGGTGACGACGCGCGCGACGACGACGACGACGACGACGACGACGACGCGGGCGCGACGAAACCGCACGGACGACGACGCGGCGGTGACAGAGACGATGACGACGACGCGGGCGCGAGGGAGCGAACGGACGACGCGGCGCGCGACGGACGCGCTGGCGCTGAGCGCGGCGGCGCTCGCGGCGACGAACGCGGGCGCGGCGTCGGCGGCGCAGCTGGTGAGCGAACTCGCGCTCGATCCGGAGGGCGCGAAGACGGCGAGCGCGGTACTGGGACCGTTGTTCGCGCTGAGCACGATTTTGTTCATCGTGCGCATCGTCATGACGTGGTATCCGAGCGTGCCGTACACGAAGTTGCCGTGGGTCTTGGCGTACGCGCCGACGGAGCCTTTGCTCAAGCCCACGCGCGCGCTCGTGCCGCCGGTGGGGGGGGTGGACGTCTCGCCGATCATCTGGGTCGGGATGATTAGTTTTATGAATGAGATTTTGTTGGGGAAGCAAGGATTGTTGGTGTTGTTGGCGAATAAGCAGCTCGGCGGATAGCGCGGCCGAGCCGAGGCGAACGCGACGTCGGGTCGCGCGCGCGCCCGCGCGTTCGCGAGTCATCGCGCGCCGCGGACGAGCGCGCGAACTTTATCTTTGATGTATTAATTCATTCACGCTCGGTCTTTCGACGCGACGAAATCAACTCTTCGACTCGTTCGCGACGCGTCGACCGAGCGCTCGTCGCCGCGCCGACCGACACTCGCCGACGCATGTCGTTCGGCGCGCGCGTTCGCTCGAGAGCGTTCCGTGATTGCGCGCGCATCGCGTCCGCGTCCCGGGCGTCGTCTTCGTCGTTCGCGCGCGCGACGCGCGGTGAATTTGCGCGCGCGGTGCGTGCAATGTCGACCGCCGGTGAAGACGACGACGCGCGTCGAAGCGCGCTCGCCGCGGCGCTGAAACTGCGAAACGCAAATTTGCTTCGTTTCGCGGGCGCGAGCGCGACGGACGCGTCGCGAGGCGCGTCGCGCGCGAGCGAAACGTTCGAGGTGAAGAACCCGGCTACAAACGCGACGCTCGCGACGGTGCTCGCCACGCCGCGCGCCGCGATTTCCGACGTCTTGAGGCGAAGCGAAGACGCACAGAAAGTGTGGGCGACGGAATTCAGCGCGCACGCGCGAGGAAAGGTGATCAGACGATGGTTTGAGCTCGTCGAGGCGAACGCCGAGGACTTGGCGAGAATCATGACGGCGGAACAAGGCAAACCTTTGATAGAGTCCCGGGGAGAGGTGGCGTACGCGGCATCGTTTTTAGAGTGGTTCGCGGAAGAGGGGAAGCGCGTGTACGGTGATGTCGTGCCTTCGTCGTCGACGGGGACGAGAATCATGGTTGTGAAGCAACCAGTCGGCGTGACGGCGGCGATTACACCGTGGAATTTTCCTTTGGCGATGATCACGAGGAAAGCTGGTGCGGCGCTCGCGGCGGGGTGTTCGATGGTCGTCAAGCCGAGTGAAGAAACGCCGCTGAGCGCGTTTGCGCTCGGGGTGCTCGCGGAGCAAGCTGGGTGCCCGGATGGTGTTTTACAATTCATCGTGGGCGATCCGAGCGCGATAGGCGCGGCGCTGTGCGAGTCTCCCGTCGTTCGAAAAATTACCTTCACCGGAAGCACGCGCGTGGGAAAGTTATTGATGAAGCAAAGTGCGGACACCGTGAAGCGCGTAAGCATGGAGTTGGGTGGTAACGCGCCGTTTGTGGTGTGCGCCGACGCCGACGTGGACGCCGCCGTTCAGGGCGCGATGGCGAGCAAGTTTCGTAACGCGGGTCAAACGTGCGTATGCGCGCAACGTTTCATCGTGCACGCGTCCGTGGAGGCTGAATTCGTGCAAAAGCTCGCGGACGCTGCGAGCGCGCTCGTTATGGGCGATGGCTTGGAAAATGAAGACGCCACGCAAGGCCCGTTGATCAACGCCGCGCACGCCGAAAAAGTCGATTCGCACGTTCGCGACGCGATGAGCAAAGGCGCGGTGTGTCACACCGGTGGCAAGCGCGCGCACGGTAGCTTTTATGAACCGACCGTGTTGTCCAAGTGCACGGAAGACATGCTGGTGATGCGCGAAGAAACGTTCGGACCTGTCGCCGCGGTGACGACGTTCGTCGACGACGCCGAAGCCATTCGCATCGCCAACGCCACCACCGCCGGTTTAGCGTCGTACGTGTACACCTCTGACGTCAAGCGTACGTTTTACTTTAGCGAAAAGCTTGACTTTGGTATCGTGGGCGTGAACACGGGCGCCATATCCACCGCCCAAGCTCCGTTCGGCGGGACGAAGGAGAGCGGGATCGGTCGCGAGGGCGGCAAGGACGGCGTTCACGAGTACGTCGAGCAGAAATACGTCTGCGTCGGCGGCCTTTAGCGAGATAGACCTAGCTTTAAATAAATCAAACATAGCGATTCGCGCAATTTCGCGAAATTGCCGGCGCGTCCTCGTCCGTCGTCGCCGGCGCCGGCGCCGTCGCGCGTTCCTCCCTCTTCGCCGACTCCACGATCTTCACCGGTCCCGGCGTGCACCTATCCACCCTAAAATTCCTACTTCCCTTCCTCAACAACCGTTCGCACGCCTCTCGCGACTCCACGCGCACGCGCACGTCCTCGCACAGTCCGAGCGCCTCGCACCGCTTCAGCACCCACAACCGCCGGTTATTCATGCTGTAGTACCTTCGCACCGTCCTCGACCTCGTCGTCGCGCGCTTCCCTCCGCGCCGTCGCCCGCCCGAGCCGTCGTCATCGCTCGCGTCGCTCGCGTCGTCGCTCGCCCGCTCGACGTCGTGCGTCACCACGGCGATCGTCGGCAGGTCGTCGACCGCGAGCGCGCCGTCGCGAATCTCTCCGAGCGTCTCCTCCAGCGTCCGTCCGCACCCGCTGAAGCGATCGCGCACGCGGGCGAACGTGTACCATATCTCGCTCGGTCGCAATCGCGTCGCGGGCGCGCTCGAGGCGGCGGGCGCGCGCTTCGCGCCCATGGCGGGCGCGGTCTGTCGGTCGCGATTCGAAACCGCACTCGACGGCGCGACGCGCGACGAGACATGGCGCGCGCGGACGCGACGCGAGACGGCGACGCGTCGGATGCGAAGCGACGCGCGCTGCGCGACGCGTGCACGTCGAACGCGATGCGCGCGATGGACGAAAACGCGCACGAGAGCGCGCTGCGATGGATTTCTCTGGCGCTGGCGCGACACGAGATGGACGACGGAGGCGCGATGCGCGCGGCGGGAGGCACGAGCGATGGATGGCGACGAGACGCGATCGATTTCGTCGTCAAGGGGGACGCGCTGATGGGGAGAGGAGACGTCAGGGGGGGGGCGGCGGCGTATAGAAGCGCGCGAGCGCTCGCGAGACGAGTCGAACGCGCGAGAGAGACGACGAACGCGTGTGGAAAGTTCGAATGCGTGGACGCGGATGAGGTGTCGATGAAATTAGCGCGCGCGTTGGTGCGAATCGGAGGCGCGGAGTCGCTGAAGGCGGCGATGGCGTGCTTGGAGGAGACGCCGGCGGCGAAGCGAACGCTGGAGAATAGACTGCTGGCGGCGAAAATCGCGCGGAGCGAAGGGCACGATCGAGCGGCGGTGATGGCGTACAAAGAGGTGCTCGTGAAGTGGCCGTTCGCGATCGAGGCCGTGGTCGCGCTGGCGGAGCTCGGGGTGAAGGCGGTGGATACGCGACACGCGATTCGCAAGGCGGCGGCGGACGCAGAGGCGGAGGGCGAAGATTTTGCAGTTCTGGAGGCGTACACCACGGCGTACGGCGCGTTAGAGGCGGAAGATTACGTGACCGCACAAAACGCTGTGGCGCAAATGACGCGCGCGTTTCCATATGATCCCTACGTGGCGGGCGTAAAAGCGCGCACGGACGCCGCCGATGGCAGAGACGTCGACGCAGCGATTCGCGAATACGCCGCTATACGCGCGATGGATCCACACTTCGTCGAAGGAATGGACGAATACGGATTGATTTTGTACGACTTTGGTGAGAAGCGCGCGTTGGAGGCGTTGAGCTCTGAGATGTTACGATTGACGCCTCACGCCGCGGAGTCGTGGACGTGCGTGGCGCTATACTTTGACACCAAGCTCAGCGGTCGCGAGCATCACAGCGGTCGCGATGACGCCCTCGTCGCGGCGGAAAAGGCTGTACAAATAAATCCGCGCTCGCATGTCGCACATTTAGTGTTGGGATCTCTTTATCTCAAAGGTAACCGCTACAAGGCTGCCGTCCGCGCGTTTAATCAGTGCAACGCCATCAAGGTTTCGATGAAGGCTTACCACGGATTGGTCAAGTCGTATCTTGCGTTGGGATCGATGGCGAACGCTATGATGTGTGCCAGACAGGCGCACAAGCGAAGTCCGCAAAACGCGGTCGCGTGGAGCTTGCTCGGGGACGTCCACGCGAAGAACAAGGACCAGTACGACAAGGCGATCAAGGCGTACGAGCAGGCGCTCGCGTACAATCCGCGCCTCGTGCGCGCCGTGAAAGCGCTCGCGGCGTTGAACATCAGAATAGGCAAAGTACACGTCGCTCGGGCGATTTTGCAGCGACAGCTCGACGACTATCAACCTTCGGATGAGGATGAACTCATTCAGCTGTATTGCCGCCTAGCGCAGGCATTGATGTTATCACGGCAAACGGCGGAGAGCGTCAAGTATTACACGCGCGCTTTGGCGATTCGACCGGATTGTGTCATCGCTCAAAAGGCGTTGGAAAAGTTCGAGCAGACTAGGAACCCAGAATTTGCGGCGACAATGTCGGACGATGAAGATGAAGGCGATGAGGCGATGGATGAAGACTTGCGAGACGACATGTCTCGTGGAAGCGGCGGGGACTGGATGGAACGCGAGGCGGCATGAAGAAGATTCATTCAATCACAACGGTCGTTGACTACTAAGACGTAATTAGAAAGCTAGCACGTTTAGAACATGCTCGCACTCTCCTCGTACTTGTAAAATCTAAGGATGTTCTTCAACGGATCCTTGACGCAAATGTACGAGCCGTCTTCAAACTTGCGGCACGTATCGAGGAACAGCTTGAGCGAACCCCACATGTTCGCTTCCTTGATGTTGATTTGCTGTGCAAAGTCCTTCGTATTGTACGTTTGCGTGTTCAGGATCGCGTGCGCGTTCGGATCGCGCGGGTGCACGCGCGACACGAAACCGAGCTTCATTTGTTCGGCGCCGGCGAGCACGGCCATCGCGGTCCACTTGGCGAGCTTATTCGCGTTGTTCTTGAGCTCGTTGGCAACCACCGCACCGCGCTGCGTCTCGATCTTGAGTCTCCAGTCAATCCCTGTGACCTTGGAATCGAATTCGTTCAAAGCCTTCACGAGCGTGGTCAGCGCTTTGCCCTTGTCCATGCCCTTGGATTCGCTCACGGCGTTCAATTCGCATCGGCACACGAGCTTGGTGGTGTCGTCGACGTTCCATTTGCGGTACTTATACGCGATTGAGTCGTTATCGTCTTCGCCGAAGAAAGGCACGGGTTCACCGAACTTGTACGCATCCTTTTCGACGGTGAGCGATTGTTCGACAAAGGCTCGGTTCGCCTTGGTACCCTCGGCGGAGAGCTGTTGAACGCCATTGATGTCTTCCGGATCGTCCGGAATCGGCTCTTGCGCGGTTTCGGACACGGTGAGCTGATCAAAGTTACCATCGGGGCGCTTGTCGAGGAAGATCTTGCCGTCCTTCTTCTTGATGACGATGTCCCAAGAGTAGTTGGAGCGCGCGGCGCACATGACGGCGGCCAAGACGCCGTCGGTGGTGAACACGTTGCCCGTACCCTCGGCGGCGTACTTCTGAATGATCGGATCTTCGCTCGCCGTGACGTTACGCGGCGGTTCTTCCGTGCGTCTTCGCAGGAGTACTTCGGACTTGGGCGTCACGCGATCGTACGACTTATCGAACCAACGCACAGAGCCGTACGTCGCCAAGTCCTCTGGCGCCGCCTCGGCGAGCTCCAAGGACTGCTTGATGATTTCCGGGAACGCGATTTGTTCCACGACTTCCCAATCCGGACGAATATCCACGGACGCGCTGTAATGCACCTGCTGCTGCTGCCTGTTGTACGCCCACGTGTTCCACTGCTGCGCCTTTCTCGACTGAATGCGCGCCTGGCGGTTGCGTTCGCGCTCCGCCCCGACCCCGAGATCTCGCGCCGCCTCGTCCATGTTCCCGCGACCGCGACCGCGCCCACCGAACTGGTTCCAACGTCCGCCACCGCGTCCACCGCGTCCACCGCCGCCACCGCTCGACCGCGCGTTCGTGTTATCCACCAAACTGAAACTCTCCTCCTCCCCCGCGTCGGCGACGAAATTAAACACCGTCTCCACGCCTCCACCGATCCCACCCGCGGACGCGCTCGCGTCTTTCCCCTTCCCCTCTCGCTCCCGATCCTTCCTCTCCCGTCGTTCGTCTCTCTGTTTATCCCCTCGTCTCTCCCGTCCCTCGCCGTCCCGCTCGCGCCCGTGCCCGTCCCGCTCGTCCCCCATCCAATCCGCGCACCTCCCAAACTTATCCGTCTTGTTATACGGCGCGTAGATCATCTCCGTGATCTCGCTCGTCACCAATCCCTTCCGCGGCGGCCCGAACCCATCGTCGTCTCGCGCCACCGTCGGCAGTTCGAACGCCGGAAGAGCCGCCATGCGGTCGATCGTCGATCGCGCACCGTCGGTCGCGTTCGCCGCGTTCGCGCGTCTCGCGTTCGCGCGTGCTCGACGTCGCGCGCTCGCGCGTCGTTCGGTCGCGTCGCCTCGCGCGGCGCTCGGTCGACGCGCGTCGCGATCGGGCGTCGTCGCGCGTCGTCGCGAAGACCTAGCGGTCGCGAGTCGTCGCGGCGAGACGCTAATAAAACACGGACCAATCGGGACGCGTCGCGTCGGTCCGTGTTGAAAAACTAAACTTACGGGTCCGTCGACGGCGCGCGGACGCCTCGCGACGCCTCGCGACGCGGGACGACGGCGCGATGGACGCGCCGGCGCGCGCGCGACGCCCGGGACGCGGACGCGGGCGCGGACGGCCGGGACGCGGACGCGGACGACGCGGCGGGACGACGATCCCGCGGGACGACGCGCGCGAAGCGCGCGAACGAAGGAAAATCGTGATACGAAACCTGCCGGCGACGCTCGCGCGAGAGGCGCTCGAGGAAGCGCTGCGGCGGGATGGGTTCGGCGCGCTCGATGAGACGTTCGAGTGGTGGGAGTACGCGAGGGGGAAGGCGCGAGGGGGGACGGGGGGGACGACGACGACGACGACGAGACGCGCGACGACGCCGTCGAGGTTTTACGCGACGGTGCGGCGCGGGGAGACGGTGAAGGCGCTGCGAGAGAGGTACGATGGGGCGACGTTTCGCGTGCGCGCGCGGGACGAGGAGGGACGGGCGATCGAGGGCGGGGGGGGAGAGGAGACGCGCGCGCGCGTGGAGTACGCGCCGAGTCAGTGGACGCCGCGAGAGTTCGGCGAGCGATACGCGACGGCGGGAGAGACCGCGCCGGCGGAGAACGCGTTGGAGGGAACGATCGAGGAAGATGAGGATTATTTGAAGTTTTTAGGCGCTCTGGAGGCGAAAAAGAAGGCGAACGGGGCGACGACGGGGGCGGCGACGCCGAAGAACGCGGAATCGGCGCCTCGCAAATCGACGGCGCTCCTCGAGTTTTTGTGGCGACAACGCGCGGCGGCGGAGCGCGAAAAGGGTGCGGGGAAAAAGTCGTCGAAGAAATCTTCGAAAAAGTCCGGGAAGGCGTCGCAGTCTAAGACCGGCGCGAAGACGGCGGCTCCCGCGGCGCCCAAGACGGAATCGAAGAAGAAGAAGAAGACCAAAACGCCGAAGCCGAAGCAAACGGCCGCGCCGAACCCGAGCGCGCGGGCGAACGAATCGAAGAAGACGCCAGAGATCAAGATTATTAAGCGCGCATCGATGCCCGTGCCGAAGGCGACTAGTTAGCGAAGATTTATGTAGCATTAGACGAGGCCGACGAGGCGGCGACGAAACAAACGCACGACATCCGCACACATCTGCACGCGACAAGCGCACCGATGCGCACCGTAAAGCCTTTCACGATCAAATTCATTCGCCGCGCGCCGCCCGCGCGCGCGAGCGCGCGCGCCGCGAGCGCCCCAGTTTTCGACCCGCAACCCATGCCGCTGACGGCGATAGTGAACCACGACGGCGTCAAAGCTGCACTCCTCGTAGCGGCCGTCGATCCTGCGTGCTCATTGATCGTCAGCGGTCGACGTGGGACCGGCAAATCGATCTTATGTCGCAGCGTGAAGTCGCTGTTGCCGCGACCGCGCGTGATGGGTGCCGACATTGGAGCGCCGAGTTTCGTCAGCGTGCCGCTCGGCGTCACCGAGGAAATGGTCGCGGGCACGCTAGACATCAATGCGAGCGCGAAATCTGGTTTAGCGGTGTTTCAGCCTGGATTGCTCGCTCTTGCGAACGGTGGGGCGCTCTACATCGATGAAATCAATTTGCTGGACGATTCCATTTTGGCGATGATTCAGTCGAGTCTCGCCGAAGGCATCGCGAGAGTCGAAAGGGAAGGTTTGAGCACTACGATGCCTTGCGAATGTCTCGCGCTCGCGAGTTTCAATCCCGCCGAGTCTGAGCTACGGTCGCACGTCGTGGATCGATTCGCGATGATTTGTGGGACCGACGACGACGAAGGCGCCCTCACGCAGACGACGACGCGACTCGCGGCGATCGACGCCGCGATGGCGTGGCAAGATGATTGGCGTCGCGTCGTCAGTGATTCATACACAGAGCAAAAGGCTTTGAGAGAGCACATCGAGCTCGCACATCACGTCTTTTTACCCGGGGTACAAATATCGGAAGCCAACGTGCGGCGATTGGTCAAAATGGCCGTGGACTGCGCATGCCAAGGTCATCGAGCGGAGCTCTTCGCCGCGAAAGTCGCACGCGCCTCGGCCGCGCTTCGGCATTCGTACGAGGTGAACGATCAAGATGTGAATATGGCGATTTCTTTGAGCATACTTCCACGTGCGACTCGTGAACCACCAGACGATGCGTTGACGCCGCCGCCGCCGCCGCCGCCGCCGCCGGCGACGCAGAAGAACGAGCGCGAAGCAGAAGAACAAGATCAGGAAGACGAAGAGCAAGAGGAGGAAGAGGAGGAAGATCAAGTGGAAGAGATCGAGCCAGAAGTCCAAAGAGCCGATGAAAGTGGTCTTGATGTCAATTCACTGCTCAACGCGTTTGAAAAGGCAATGTTGAGAAGCTTCGCGGAGAAGAAATCACGAGGCTCCGTGAGCGGACGGACCAAGCGCGAAAAGGTGTTCGATTTAATGCGAGGCAGGTACGTGAAACCAATTTTCCCGAAGAGCGGACAAATAAGAGGCAAAATCGCCGTCGACGCCACGCTTCGAGCGGCGGCGCCGTACCAAATCGTTCGTCGGCAACGGCGCCTGAAACCGGGCGAAGTCTCACCGAGACGCGTGTTCATCACGAAGGACGACGTGAGGCTAAAGAAGCTCAGTCGACGAAGCGCATCGCTCACGATATTCGTCGTCGATGCCAGCGGCTCGATGGCGATCAATCGTATGTCCGTCGCGAAAGCCGCAGTGTTCAAGCTCCTGGAGGTTTCGTACACGAAGCGCGATCTCGTGGCGCTCGTCGAATTCTCGCACGACGCCGCCGTCGTGCTCCTGCCACCCACGAGATCGACCGTGCTCGTGAGCCGACGGCTCGCCGTGATGCCGTGCGGCGGCGGTACCCCTCTCGCCCACGGGCTCTCTGTCGCCGCTCGCTGCGCTCTGAACGCGCGCACATCCAAATTGAAGTCTAGCGTCGGCTCCGTCCGCGAAGTGATCTTGAGCGACGGACGCCCGACGCGCAGCCTGCGATGGTCCGAAGACCCGCGTTGGCGATCCATGGAGCCCGCGTTAACTCGTAAAGCCCTCCGCGACGAGGTTCTAGAAGTTTCCATCGCCACGCGTCGGCTCGGCTTCCTCAAGACGCTCGTCGTCGACACGGATTCCGCCTTCGTCAGCGAGCATTTCTGTCTCGACATCGCCGACGCGCTCGGCGCCGCGTATTACGCTCTCCCAAAGCTCGAAGAATCCGCATTCGCGGCGTTCATCGCGTCCATCGCCGCGCGCTAGCTGTCTGTCATCCAAATCCGGCGCCTCGCTCTCGGGTTTGTCCCTCGCCGCGACGTGGAAGTGGATAACACATCCACCGCGGCGCGTCACTTCACCTCGCGTCGACCGCGCGCCATGATCGCTTCTGCGCGCGCACAAGTTGTCCTGCGCACGTCTTTCGCCGGCGCGCAGGGCAAACGCCGCGACGCCCTGCGTTTGCGCGCGCCATCCAACGGCGCCAAGTGCACCGCCTTTTTCAATCGCTTTCGTCAAGATTCCACCGCCGCTGGCATCGTCGGAAGCCAAGGACGGGACGATTACGACAAGGATGACGTCGAACATTACTTCAACTACATGGGATGCCTCGCGGTGGAGGGGACGTACGACCGAATGAACGCCCTCATCGAAAGCGGTTTGCATCCGGTGGATATCATCCTGTTGTTCGCGAGCGCCGAGGGCGATACGCCAAAGATTGAAGAAATCTTAGCCGCGGGTGCGGATAAGAACACGGTTGATTTAGATGGTAACTCCGTGGCGGATCTCGCGGGGAAGGCGAACCCGGACAAGCGCGATGCGGTGTTGGAGTTGTTAAAGTGATCGCGGCGAGCGAGAGGCTCGCTCGGAAAGTCGTAGGCGATTGTAAAGTCTTTAAATTTTTCGATTGATATTGATTGATGTACACAGCGCGCGCACGTCGCCCGATGACTCGATTCAGTCCCCCGCGGCGCCGTCCTCGGAGGCGACGATCGGGGCGTGATTCGCCCAGTACGCCACGGAGGCGTCGTACTTATCCTTCTCGAGCGGCACCCCCGAACCGCCTTGCTCGCGACCTAAAGCGTTCCGCATCATCGTGATCGGTTGCATGGGCGTTTCGTAATCCTCGCTCTGCGCCTTGACGCTGATGATCCCCCACGGCGCGTTCGGCAACGGCGGTCGCTCGCTCTTACTCGGCACCGCCGCGCGTTCGAGCTCCAACTGCTCGCGCGAGTACAAAATCACATCCAAATGCGTCGCCTCCGGCGCTTCCACGTCCGACGCTTGAAACCATCGCGTGAGAACCGCTAATTCCGCCTCAGATCGCGCGCTGTATCCGCTCTTCAACAGGTGTTCGTTCGATTTCGTAATCTCCACGTTGCCGACCTTGGCGCCGACGAAATTTTCCACAAACACGTGTTTGCAAAACGGCGCGTACCCATCCACCAACGGCGACTTCCCGCTCTCGTGCGCCTCTTGAATCTTTCGCACGAAGTCCGCCTTGTCGTGCGCGATCCGCGTGCCGCTGTATCGCTCGTCGTCCCACTGTCGCACCGCGAAATCGTCCAAGAAGAATGTCTCCGTCACCGTCGACGCGTCGCCCGTCGACGCCATCGCGCGCGATCGCGCGCGCGCGACCGGCGAGTCGCGCTCGCGCCGAATCGCGCGTCCGCGGGCGAGACGAAGCGCGCGGTGAGCGACGCGCGCGATGCGCATGCGCGATGCGTCGCGGACTGGCGCCGCCGCCGCCGCCCCAGAGAGCGACGCGCGCGCGCGAGCGTCGAGCGCGACCTCGCGACGGTGCGCGCGCGCGAGCGTCGACGCGAAGGCGCGCGATCGATCGCGAGGCGCGAACATGGACGCGCGCGAGCACAACGCGCGCGGCGACGCGGGAGGATTCTTCGCCGCCGGTTTGGGCGAGTACCGAAAACTTCCAATCAAACGCTACGCCGCGCGAGCGAAGCGAGAGACGGGCGAGGGAAGGTACTGGCGAGAATATAAATCCACCGCGCTGAGCGAACAGGTGAACGCGGTGACGAGCGTGTCGTACGGAGGCGCGGGGTCGTCGGGGGGCGAACGCGGCGCGTTGGCGGCGACGAGCGGGGCGAGGGTGACGCTGTACGCGCCGAGCGGAGCGAGAAAATTGAGGACGTTCGCGCGATTTAAGGACGTGGCGTACAGTGGTGTGCTGAGAGACGATGGGAAGGCGCTGGCGGTCGGAGGACAGGCTGGGGTGGTGCAGTTGTTTGATTGCGGGTCGCGAGCGGTTTTGAGAAAGTTTACGACGCACTCCGCGGCGGTTCGCGCGGTGCGATGGAGCGCGGATAAGCTGCACTTAGGGTCGGCGAGCGACGACGCGACGGTGCGAATATGGGATATTTCCACTGGGAATTGCGTGCGAAGGCACGATGGGCACACGGATTACGTTCGAGCGCTCGAGCGGAGTACGGTTTCTCAAGAGATGTGGGCGAGCGGGTCGTACGACCACACGGTGAAAATTTGGGACGCTAGACAAGGACGCGAGGCGGTGATGACGCTCGATCATGGTTCGCCCGTGGAAGATGTCGCGTGGTATCCCAACGGAAACTTGCTCGTCTCCGTCGGTGGCGAGGACGTGTGCGTGTGGGACGCCATCGGCGGCGGCCGGTTGCTTCGTCGGTTGCGCAGTCACCAGAAGACCATCACCACCGTGCACGTGCACCCGGACGCGGGCCCGCCATCGTTCGCATCTGGATATGAGATCGGTAGCGAAAGCGCGCTCGAATCAAACGCGCCTCGCATGATCACCGGCTCCTTGGACGGCTTCGTCAAGATTCACGAACTCGACACTTTCACCGTGACGCACTCGATCAAGTACCCTGGACCCGTGCTGACGTGCTCGCTCTCGCCAGACGCGAACTGCCTTGCCACTGGACTAGCCAATAAAGTATTGAGCGTTCGCAGACGAACGAAACCTCGTAACAGTGACGACCCTTCGGGGTATCAAGGCGTTCGAAGTAAAAAGAAGGGCTTCACGGTGAAGAAACCTCGACGACTGGATGCGAGTCATTGGCGGTACTTTATTCGAGGTCAAAACTCTAAAGCGGCGGCAGACGCCACGCGAGTGCTTCGTCGACGACGTGTGCACTTGGCCGCGCACGATCGAATGTTGAAACAATTTAGATACGGAGACGCCCTGGACGCGGCGTTGCACGTGGGTAGGGCGGAAGTTGTCGCCGCAGTCATAGAAGAAGTCGGTCGAAGAGGGGGGCTTCAGAAGGCACTCGCCAACCGCGACGACCAGTCGCTGCTTCCGATTTTGGAGTATATAGAGAAAAATATCTCCAAGCCGCGCCACACGGCGCAGATGGTGAACATTGCGAACCGAATCGTCGACTTGTACGGTGGCGACGTCGGCGCGAGTTCGGCTGTGGACAACGCATTGCGTAGAATCCAGTTGAAAATCAAAGCGCAACTGCGACTACACGAAGCATTGACGCAGTTACAAGGGATGGCTTTGACGATAACGGGACAAGGACTGTAGAGAAGACTTTTAATCAAAGATGTCTTTTGTTTTCTAAAAGTACTAAGGCCGACTAACAAAAACGAATAATAAACGCAACGTGTCTTTCAGGGCCTTCGGAGATGCTACAGTACGTCGACATCGCTCGCGGCATCCCCTCGGAGATGATACTATTTAACCACGCGGAATATGAAAAACGGACCTTTTCTAAAGCCCTCGATTTTTGCTAGGGCTTGGCGTTTCCGGTTTTCCGGCGGGGGAATTGCGTGCGGGCAGATCGCGTCGTCGTCGCCGTCACAACGCGAGTCGTTCCAATAGAGATGGCACCCTCTCCTATGGCATGCGTTGCCCCTCCGGCGCAACAAATGTCCGCGTTCGACGAACATCTCGACTCGAACGGGATCCTTCTCAAGCAAAAGACCAACGAGTGTTGTCGCTGCTTCGTGTGCCAGCCGAACATCCATTGGACGATTGCGCATCAAGTCCCGAGAGGCGCGGAGATCGATTTCGACCAGCTCCAAGAGGGGGAGTTTTGGATTCAGGAAGACGCCGGGTATTGCGGTCGCGCGTGGAGCTGCTGGGCGCCTGGGTGCCGGGCAACCACGTATCGCACGTTGGATCGGCGTGAGTGGGAGGACGAGCACGGCACGGCACCCGATAGTAAGTCGGTATTGACGCATCGTAAGAATCAGACGTGCGGACAGAATGTCATTGTAGGTTGCGGCGAAGATGGGGCCGTGCGGTGTCCGATGTGCTGCTGTTTGCCTTACATGGATAGCTTCGACGCGAATGGCACGAAGCTCGGGCGAACGCAGTACATGTGCGACCTACACTTGTTCGTTCCCAAGTTTAAAGTACTCGACGCGCAGAACAATCTCATGTACATGATTCGCCCGAATACGTGTTTCGGTGGATGCTGCGTGCAGTGTAAATTCGATGGCGTCAAGGGCAAGTGCTTCCGTGTGCCGTTTTACATTCGCGACCCAGAGACCATGGAGGCGCACGACGGCGGCGAAGCGGCCATCACCGACCTCTGGGCAGGGTTCAAAAATGAGTGTTGTTTCAAGAAGAACGTTTACAGCGTCAACTGGCCCGATAAGTCGAACAGGGCGATGCGATCGACGCTCATCGGTTCCACGCTTCTCATCGACGCCGCCCTTTTCGAGCAAGAAGGCATGTGATGGCCGCAAATTCTCCGTTATATTGGTATACTCCGGCCTGAGTGTCTTTTGCGTAGTTGATGAAATACAGAAAAGCGAGGATAGAGCTAGGGTGTCACCACAAACGCGCCTAAACGGCATCATCAGGGAACAGCCAAGCGAAACATATAAAGCGGAAACTAAAAAATCACCACACAACTTTTGTAATAACTGTACTTTTTCCAGTAAGAAATCAGGCACGCCGAGCTCGACGTCCTGTGTATCGGCGGTCACGTCTCTAGTGCACTCGAAGCACCTGACATGGTGACATCGGCCGACTCAAGCGGAGTCCGCGAAACGTAAAAGTAGACCTACACTTGTAATCCAAAAAAGCGTCCCGCCTCGTTCATGGTTCAATGTACATCCACGCCTTGCGTTCAGAGATTCCATTCTGAAGAGATCTTAAGCGAAAGTGCCGAGATCTTAAGCAGAATATTAAGCAGATATAGAATATCGTTATTCTATGTCGCGCGACTGTGCCACGTCACCCATCTCTATTTGTGTGTCCAACTCATCTTCGAGTCTCCGCCACCCCATTCTCCTATGCTTTGTCCGAGCACGCCTTATCACTAGTCGCATACCCCACGCCAGGAGCCACGCCAAGAGCCACACCGAGAGCCCTGCGCCCACTGCTGCCAGTAGTTGTAACAAAGACATTGTGACAAAGACGGGAAAGTCGTCGCTTCCTGATGACAGTGCCTTTGTATATTTCTTACGGAGCGCCGCACAGTTCATCGCGACTATGTGCTCAAAACGCGGTCCTAACGCGGTATTGTGCCAGTTTTCTTGATAGGCGTCTAAATCATCGAGGTTGGCTGGCCATACATCGATGAGTTCGAGATCAAACTCCTCGTAAAGTTTCTTCTTCTGGACTGTATTCGTATCATAATCTGACTGACCTTCCATACCCCAAAATCAACTTATACGTTTCCTTTTGGCGTCAAAACAACGAAATCAGGGACCATTACTTTGTCGCTCTCGGGGAGGTGCACTTCTAGCTAACCACTGCTATGACAATCGAACGGCATGTCTAACTTATCGACGGCTCCTTTCAACGCTAAGGCGAGCTTATGATGCTCGCTCACGAACCACGCTCGGTCGAGGGTGAGCTCTAAACCGCAGAACTCGTCCGTCAAATCGCGCGACATGGCGTCGGCAAGCGTCTCAGCGACAGTGCCGTCAGGTGGTCGCACCAAACGCGCGAGGGTGGTGTGAAGAATGAAAGCGTCGCTGACGAGCTGCTTCGTCGGTGCTCGTGGTAGCACTTCGCGAAGTCTCGCGCGTAAGTCGCTCGGTTCGCCCAACGACGTGCGTTCAACGTTCCAACCGGCGACGACGACGCCTCCGCTAGTCACTGTCACGCGCTCCAGCACGGCGCGAATCGGACAAAACTTGCGCGTCACGGACCTGATCGCACTTACCTCTTCCCGGAAGCCCACCTCACTCACCGCGTGTTCTTCTAGATGATGCGACGCGTGAAATACGCTGAAATGGAACATTTCCGGGTTCTGCAAGTACACATTGGTTTCATCCACGAAGCCGAACCTTCGCAGATGCTTCACCGTGCCTTGGTGTAGGATTTGACTGACGGCACCCACGGGAAACGGAATCACGATCGCACGCACCGGTACCTCGAGAACCATTAGGTTGGGGGAAATCTTTCCATCTACGCCGATCTTAAACATATCGTCGAGCCTCAAACCTTGCGTCGCCGCGCTCCTCCCGTCTCTCGCGCCAAACACCTCGATTCCGCGTTCACGCGCCGTTCGGCCCATCTCAACGTACGTTCTCGAGCGTGACCGCGTGGGCATGTCTACTGGCAACGATCCTGCTAACCGTCGTTGGCACTTCAACGGCATGTCCGCCCACTCCTCCGCGAACGCCGCCGCAGACGTCCAAGGCGCCGCGAACGCTTTGTGCGTCCACAATACCACCCCCTCAAACACCGTAGCCGACACGAACGCAACCGCGATCAGCGCGACGAACCGTCGAATCACCCGTCGCCGTCGCGAAACCTTTCGCTGCTGCGTGTGTGGACGGGAAACCGTTGACATCGCGCGCCTCGCCGCCTGGTTCGGCTCTCCACGAGCACCTCCCTCACAAATTCGTCAACGCGTCCACTGGCGCGCGCAACGCTCGCTCGACAACGGACACAGCGCTAGTGCGTATCCCCTCGTCGCCGTCTACGACGTCCTCGCCGCGCAGCGACGTCGATTTCGCCGCTTTATCGCGGTGCGCCCGGTACACCTTCCACACCAAAGTTTCCAGCTCTTCGTCGTTGTCCGGAGACGCCGACGACGACTGCGCGTTACCGTCGACGCGATGACGTTTTGCGTGCTCGGACGTCGCGGCGGCGGCGCGCGGCATGTATGCGACCACGCGCGAGACGAAGTGTGAAGTGTGGTTGGTGGAACTAAAGAGTATTATTTGACATCACGTTTGGTCGTGATCTAAGGCGAGCTTGTGCGAGAGTTCATCCTCTTTCCATCTTGCGCCCTCGTCGCCCTCGCCGACGTCGATGTGCAGAGGCTCGTGGGGACGAATGTCGCTCTCGGGCCCCTCCGCATCGCTTCCATTTAAATCTAACTCGTAATAACACTGACTCGGCGGTCGAGGCACGGCATCGAACGACGTCGGCACTGGATCGCAAAAGTTCGTCGCGCGGCTCAGCGTGACGAACGATGCGAGGTTGTTGTGGCGCAAGTCATCGACTTCGATAAACTGCGGGTAGTTGGGCGCGCTGAACAGCGTGCACAATTTCCCGTCTTCGCCAAAGTCGTGATCGACGCAAAAACCGCTCATGATGCTCGGCATCTCCGGTCGATCATGTCTCGCATCCGGACCTTCGTGTGAACGAATAATTAGCTTTAAATTTTCGTTGCGCAAGAATTCGAGTGTTTGCGCTGGCCCGAATTGAATGCCGATGCCCCGGTTTTCGTTGTGGTGCAAACCATCTTCAGGAATGGGGTCGCTCCACAATACGTCTCCCGCAATCATTGAGCGGCCTTCACCGATTGGATCCGCGCCGCCTTTTGATGCCTTCTCTAATTCTGCCAATGTCCCTAATTTCGGGTTCGTCGCCGCCTCCCTCTTCGACAACGACGCGCTTCGAAACAATCCGCCGTGTAAAATCAACGTGGCGTCCCCCACCTTGCAAGCTAACGGCAACGCCGCGCACAACTCTAAAAACATTGGATACAACCGCCGTCCTGCGGTTTTCCCGTATTTGACGCTTAACTCACGCTCAAATCCGTAGCACTCCGTGCAAAATTCCGTCTCGTGGTTCCCTCTGAGTAAAATTACGCGCTCCGGCGCGAGCGCCTTGCGCGCCAACAACAACAACAACACTTCCACTCCCCAGGCCCCGCGATCGACGAAATCACCATTAAACACGAACATTTTCTTCTTTTCGGGCTCGCCCGCGAGCTCGAAAAGTTTCAAGACGTCGTGATACTGTCCGTGGGTATCGCCCACCACGACGACTTCGTCAAAATCGTCGTCGCCGTCGCCCCTCACGCGCACCAAAGTTTTCTCCCGTTTCAGCACTCGCGCGACCGCGGTGAACAGCTTTTCAACCTCGGTGGCGGATAGAATTTTAGATATCCTTCGCGGCACGCTGCAGTGCGTGTTCGCTTCCATCGCCGTCGCGAGTTTCCGCACCCATTCGTTCGTGAGCGGCAGTGCGATTTCCATCGCCATCCCTCCCCTCGCGCCGCGCGCGCGTCGTCTTTCGCGGTGATTCGAGCGGCGCGCGCGCACGAGTGCGACGTCTAGCTCTCTCCTACGCGCGCCTCGCTTGGACGCGGCGATGGACGGCGCACCACCGCGCTTGAGTGTGAGGTCGGTCGTTAAGTACACCTCACAACGTGACGAATGTCGCGCCGCGCGGCGCGCGTCGCGCTCGTCGCGCTCGTCGCGCTCGTCCAGACATCGTTCGCGAGCGCCACGACGTGTCACGCCGCGCCGATCGTCGCGAGCGATCGTCGCGCGTCGCCGAGCGCGACGAGTTTGACGTTTGCGACTTGGAACGCGAAGTGGTTGTTCGACGGCGTGAACGACGTGGCGGCGTCGCCGTACGCGAACGGGGACGCGGCCGCGGCGTCGGCGCACGCGGACGCCGTGCGCGCGGTCGTGCAGGCGGTCGACGCGGATTGCGTGGTGATCGTGGAGAATGAGACGTGCGAGACGCTGGCGCGCGCGGCGAACGCTTCGCCCGCGTACGCGCGCGGGATGGTCGACGGAACGGATAGCGCGACGCAGCAGGAGGTTGGAATGCTGACCAAAATCGATTTCAGCTCAAATCTTGTGCGGACGGAAAATCGAGCGACCTGGGACGCGTCGCAGTCGTCGTGCGCGTACTCGGGAAGTAAGGAGAGCGGCGTGTCGAAACATTTTTGGACGCGGATATCCGTGAGCGGTCGATACGTCAGCGTCATCGGGGCGCACTTGAAAGCTAATCCGACGCAGCCGAGTAGCTGTGCGCAGCGAGAAGCGCAGGTTGAGGTGTTGCGGGCGATCGCGAAAGCGCGATACGACGCCGGAGACGCCGTCATCGTCGCCGGGGATTTGAACGATTATTCCGATCGCCACGTCGACGCGGGAAACAACTCGCCGACGAGCAAGGTGCTGAAACGATTGCGCGATTTCAACGACGACGGCGTGGACGAGTTAGAGGAGGTTGGTGGGCGAATCGCGCAAGTCAGTCGGTACACGTGGCAAAGCGGGTCGTCTAAGGCAAAATTAGACTACATTTTGACGTCTCGAGCGGACATCGAAGTCGTCAGCGCGGCGATTCGCCACGACCTCGTCACTTCAAGCGTGAGCGATCACTTCCCGCTCGTCGCGACGTTAGATATCAAGATCCGAAACACCAGTTTGCTCGGCACAGTAGGTGCTAATAGCGTGACAAACGCGACGATGGCGACGAGCGTTGCCGTGGGCATCGCCGTCTTTGCGATGACGACTATATTCTTCAGATAGCTTAGGGCACAGTAGGTGCTAACAGCATGGTTGTTTTAATTCATGACGATTACACTAGTAGCGAACTCGATCAACTAATGCACTACTGCTGCGGGCATCCGTTTGGTTCGGCGTCCTTGGGAGCAGTCGCACCAATCAACGCGGCTTTGTCCACGGGCGTCGGTTTCATCTTCTTCGCCTCTGGAGCGGCAGCGGGCGCGGACGTTTGCTGCGGCTCCACGCGCTTCGCCGGCGCTTCTTGAAGCGGTGCGACCTCGACGCGGCGAACAGGCGCGGGTAATACGCGGCGAACAGGCGCCGCTTGCACGGGAACGCTCGACGTAAGCGTCGGAGCGGCGAAACCGGCGCTCTCCTCCGGCTCCGACGCACCCGGGGGCGCTGCACCGCCGATCGCCTTGAACGCCTGTCGGAGAGCTTCGCGCGTGGAGTTGTCCGCACTGACGAGCTCTTTCAGCTCGAGTTGGCGCTCCTTCAAATCGGACGCCACGCCCATTATTTGCTCCAACTCGGCGATGGCAGCCTCGGGCGAGACGACTTCATCCGCGTTCTCGCGCGCACCCTTGCTCACGCGCGCCGTCCCAGCTTTGAGCTCCGCGATTCGCGCGTCACAGATTTCGATCGCGCGCGTGTTCGCCGCGAGCGCGTCGTCATTCGCCTCCATCATTTGATTAGCGATGGAAATCGAATACAGCGCGCTCGCCAAACGCCTATCCGTCGCTTCCAAGTTTTCTTCCAAGAGCTTCAACGCCGACTTGTAATCCGACAACGCCGTATCAAATTGCGACTGTTCCATGTTCAACTCCCCGATCGTCTCTAAAACATCCGCCAATTCCAACGCCGCGTTCGCGTCCTCTTCAAACATCACGCGCGCCGTCTCCAACATCTTCCACGCCAACTCCATATCAGACTCTTCCTCATCCTCCTCGCCCTCGTCCTCGTCATCCGCGGCTTCCTTACCGTTCTTCTCGCCCTCCGTCGCGCCCGCTCCTTCTTCCTCGTCTTCCTCGCCCACGTCTTCGTCCTCGGGCGCGTCCTCCAGCCTCGTCCCGCTCGCCTCCGCGTTCGCCCGCACCTGTTCCCCGAACACCGTGTTTTGCGCCTGCGCGCCTCGAAACAGCGCCTCTCCGTACACAAAGTGCGCGCGCGCCGTCTCCCGTCGCACGCTCGCCTCGTCCGCGTCCGCGTCGTTCGCGATCTCCATAAACTTTTCCAGCGCCTCGCCCGCGAGTTCGATCGCGCGATCGCCGTCGTCCGGCCCGCTCGCGCCGCGCAGCGCCGTCTTCGCCGTCTCCAGTTTCGCCATCGCCGCCTCCATCGCTCGCGATTCGCGCGCGCGCCGACGTGACGCGCCGACGCGCCGCGCGGCTGTCGCGTTTGAATTCGCGCGCGTGGTGCGAATCAACACGCAAACACTCTCGTGATGGTTTCATCGGTCCGAGTGCTTCTATATAGTCTCAAACACCGTTTCTATGCGACGCGCGCGTCGTATAAAAAGATGGCTGCCGACGACGCCCCGAATCGCGCGACGCGCGCGCGCGCCCGCACACGATGGCGACGACGACGACGACGACGCGCGCGAGCGCGCGCGTTTCAGCGCGAGTGACGCGGACGCGCGCGCGATGCGTCGCGCGAGCGCGCGCGAATCGACGCGCGAAGACGCGAGAGGGCGACGCACGCGGAATCGCCGCGCGCGAATCGCGCGACGCGCTGAAACGCGCGAGCGGTGCGCGCGCGAGAGAGACGCGCGCGGTGAGAGACGGCGGCGCGGATGGAGGCGTGGACGCGTGCTCGACGTCGTCGACGCGCGGGAGGGAGGAAATCGCGCGATGGGGGACGATGGGGGGGGCGCTCGCGCGCGCGCCGGCGTTGGCGCTGACGTTGGCGAGACGACGCGCGCGGGGACGAAACGCGCGGTCGAACGCGGTGAGCGATTCCGAAGCGTCGAGGAGTGAGAGCGAAAAAAATGTTGAAAGTAATCCGGCGATGTCGCAGGACGTTTCGGCGTGGTTGTTCGAGGAGGATAAGAAGATTCAGTCGAACGCGAACGGGGCGAATGGGGTCGGGGACGCGGCGGAGGGCGCGCAACGCGTGCGAGAGGGGTCATCGAGGCACGAACGACACGCGGGGCATTATTTATCGAAGCCCTATGCGGTGTATCGCATCGATGCCGCGGGACAGCGCGTGCCGTACAAGCAAATCATGACGCGCAGGCAACTGTTGAGGGACACGGATTTGTCGCCGCGCGATTTGAGACGCATCGACCCGACGCTCGGGCAGACGACGAATACGCCCGCGGTGATCGTTCGCGAGGATTCGGTGTTGGTGAATTTGGGTGTGCGTATCATCATCTGCGCCGAACACGCGCTGTTGTTGGAACCGGACACGATGATGTCGATGAACTTTCTCGAGGCGTGGACGCAAAGACAGAACAACGCGTCGACGCAGTCCAGCAGCGACGGCATGGACGTTTTGCCCTTCGAGCTCACGATGGTCGAGGCTGCGTTGCAAGAGACGTGTGCGCAACTCGAAAATAGACTCGAACACTGCGCGCGAAGGTACCGCGCGCTCGAGCGCAAGCTTCAAACCGGGATCGAGAAGACTACGTTTGACGAGATGCGCTTCATGAAGCAGGCGCTCGTGCAGCTCGAATCGCGCGCGTCCGCGGTTCGAGACGAGTTGCTGGAAACTTTAGACGACGAAGATGACATCGAGCGCATGACGCTTTCTTCCAAAGCCACGGGCGAGGCCAAGGCGGAAGAACAGGAGGAAGTCGAAAACTTGCTCGAGTATTACGTGCAGCAAACGGAAGCGGTGCACGGAGCCACCGAGGCGTTGCTCGAAAACACGAGAGATCTCGACGAGTCCATCTCCGTCACGCTATCGGCTCGACGTCTCGAGGTGAGCAAAATCGAGCTCATGCTCTCCATCGCGAGCTTTGCCGCCGCGATCGGCGCCGTCGTGACTGGTATTTTCGGTATGAACTTGACGTCGACGTTCGAATCGAGCGTCAAGGCGTTTTACCTGTGCACCGCGCTGTTGATCAGTTCGTGCATCGGCATGTCCGCCTGGCTCTACCGTCTGTGCCGACGACGTAACATTCTCTAAAAATTGCACTCTCGCACTCTCTTCTATCATCGCTATCGCTGTACATGGATTTTAATTAAAATGTCTCGCTACCAGTCGCGCTCGTCCCGCGACGGTTCCGTCCCGTCCCTCGCGCGCCCTCCCGTCCGTCGCGTCCACGCCTCCAGCGCCGCGCGCGCGTCGACTTCCCCCCGCCTCACTTCCGCGCGCGCGCGCTCGACGTCCACGCCCTCCTTGGGCGGCCACGCGAGCAACGGTCCCGGAAACACCTCGCGCACGACGCCGTCGACGTCCCGCTCGTCGACCGCGAATCGCGCGTCGAATCGCGCCTTGACGCGTCGCGCGCGCGAACGAGCGCACCGCGCGAGCGTCGCGAGCGCGTTCGCGTCGAGGCGCGGCGGCATCGCGCGTCGCGCGTCGCGACGCGCTCTGCCGCGCGCGGCGCGCGTCGATTCGATTCGACGCGTCGCGCGGTCGTCGCGCGGTCGCGTCGCCACACCGCCGCGCGCGTCCGTCGAGACGCGCGGAAACGCGCGCGGTAACGCCTCGAATGGGGCTGCGCTCGCGAGACTCGATCGCGCGCGCGAACACCGCGACGAACGAAAAGAATGCGCGACGCGGATTGTCCGCGGTGAAGACGCGATTCGTGAAAACGACGTCGACGAAAGCGACGGCGGTGGAGATGACGACGATGCCGACGACGGAAGCGACGACGAGTGAAGTGGCGAGCGATGGGGCGCGGCGATCGTCGACGGGAAGGCGGCGTCGCGATCGGGTGGCGCACATTCGATGGCAGGACGAGGCGAGCGAGGACGCGCCGCGCGACGAAGAGGAGCGAAACGACCCGTCGACGAGCGGAAGGGATGAAAATCGGCGTAAACGGCCGTTGGAGATGACGATTGAGTACACGCCGAGCGAGAGCGAGGAAGGGGAAGGTGGGATGTTTGCGCGTTTGCCGAGCCAGGGCGCGGGCGCGAACGCGGGATTGTACGAGTACGAGGACGATAGCGATAGTTCTGATGACGACGTGCGACATCCGAGGGCGAGGGACGACGCCCCGAGTTGTTGCTGCGTCATTACTTAGTCGTATGTATTCCGCGCGAGCGAGCGAGCGAGCGTTATTTTCGCTCGCGTTTCGCGCGCTCGCGCGACTGTTGTAACAGCGTTCGTCGGCGGCGGCTTCACTCGCGCGCGCGTCCTCATGCTCGCGCGCGACGTCCGCGCACACTACACGCGCGCGACGCGATTCGCGTCGCCCTCGTCGCGACACGCGCGGCACGCGCGGCCGCGCGCGTCGTCCGACAGCACCGGTTCGACGGAAGTGGAAGTCGTGCGGTTCGGCATCGGCAGAGGCTCGAGCGCGACGTATTCGCCGAGCGCGACGACGAATAAAGATGGCGTCATCGATCCCCGAAGCACGACGTACGCGGACGGGGCGCTGGACGCGTTGGCGATCTCGTTGTTTAACGCAAAGCTCGCGGCGGTGGTGGGCGAGGAGGCGAGCGCGAGCGCGAACGAGAAGCGCGGATTCGAGCGGCTCGTCGCGCTCGCGGACGCGCTGGCGGACGGACGAACGGTGGTCGAACAGCGCGCGGCGGTGACGCGAGCGCTTTTGTCCATCATACCCGCACCTGTGCGGTTTTTGTTTAAAAAAATGATAAAGCCGGCGCCGTGGGTGGACGAGATGAACGCGTACATCACTCGCGAGGCCTTCGCCTGGCTCGTGGGACCGTGCGAAGTGATGCCGAGGGAAAGCGATGGGGTCATGGCGCAAGTGAAGCTGCGTAAGTGCCGATATTTAGAGCAAAGTGGGTGTTCAGCGAGTTGCGCGAACTTTTGCAAAATTCCGACGCAGCGCTTCTTCAAGGAAGCGTTCGGCGTCGACGCTCGGCTCGATCCGAATCACGAAGATGGGAGTTGCGTGATGACATTCGGTGTAAAGCCGGATGTAACTGACGCCGCATTCGCGGCGCCGTGTTATAACTCGTGTGCGAAGGGATGTGGAACCCGCGACGCGCCGTGTCATCGCTTGGGCGAACAACCCGAGTTCTAACCGACTAACGCCGCGCCGGTGTCGAGAGAGATGTATTATTAGTCAGGAAATCATTGTTGTAATTAAAAGAAGGAGGAGAAGAATTGATGAATGTTACGTCGCGCTCGCTCACCACGGGATTTGTAAGCCGTCCTCGCAGTTGATGAACATGCCGTTGTGTTCCGGCGTCATCAAGCTGATTTCGTGCAGCACGCGCTTGGCGCCGACGGCGGGATCGACCGCGCCTTCGACTTCCCAAATCTTTGCGTACTTGGCCGTCATGTCCGTCTTGTTGAACCCCGGGTGGAGCACTTGCACCATGATCCCCTCGTGCTTGAGCTCTTGCGCCAACAATTTCGCCCCCATGTTCGCGGCGGCTTTCGACATGTGATGCCCGTAGTCGCCGCCGCTCGGATTTTGCACCTCTCGCCACGTCACCGACCCTCCTTGCGAGGTCACCATGGCGATCTTCCCGCCCTTGGTGATCTTACCCGCGTTATACAGCGCGTTCGACACGCGCAGCGGTCCGACGGCGCAGATATCGATCATCTTCAACTCCTCGTCGAACGCCATCGACCCATCCGTCACCTTCTCCACGGGTTCGTAAAAGTATCCCGCGTTGTTGACGACGATGTCCAGCGTCCCGCCCACCGCCTTCGCCATGCGTTCGCAGCTCGCCGCGTCCGTCACGTCCACGTCCTCGATCACCTCTTTCGGTTTCAGCGCCATCAGCGCCTCGCTCGTCCTTCGACACGTCGCCACCACCTCCGCGCCTCGCCGCGTCAGCTCCTCGCACAGCGCCAGCCCGACGCCGCGATTCGCCCCCGTCACGAGCACGCGCTTCCCCGCCAGGTACGTCCCGTCGTACACCGCGTCGATGTTCATCACGCGCTCGACGCACTCCGCCTTCGCTTTCGCGAATCGTTTCACCTGATCCGCCATCGCGTACCCCTCGGGCGGCGCGTCCGACGCGAACGGCGACGACGCCATGGCGACGACGCGTCGGGATCGAAATCGCGAACGCGCGCGCGGACGTCGCGCGGGCGCGGTCGACGCGCGCGCACGCGCGGCGCGCGACGGAATCGCGAGACGCGACGGCGCGACGCGCGACGCGAGCGACGCGAGCATCGACCGCGCGACGCGTCGACGACTGCGGATCGATCGATCGATCGGCGCGATCGATCGATGCGAATGAATGCATGCATGAATGAATGAATGAATGAATGATGGATGGGTCGGTCCGTCGGTCGCGCGTCACGTCGCGACGCCGCGATGCGATGGTTCCCCGCGGTCGCGCGCGTCGACGCGTTCGCGCGCGCGGCGCCGCACCTGACGAAGCGAACGCGCGCGGGCGCGTGCGTCTCCGTCGTCGGCGTCGTCCTCGCGTGCGCGCTCGCGCTGGTTGAGATAACAGATTTTCTCACGCCGACGCGCGCGAAGACGCACGGCGTGGACGACGCGAGGAACGCGACGCTGCGAATAGAGATAGACGTGACGTTCCCGCGAATGCCGTGCCAGTTGCTGTACGTGGACGCGTACGATGAGAGCGGGAAACACGAGGTGGACGCGCGAGGACTGTTGCTCAAGACGCGGTTGGACGCGAGCGGACGCGCGATCGGGGAGTACGAGAGCGCGGGAGGGGTGGATTTAGGAGGATTGGTGTTGTTTCAGCGACGACCCGAACACGCGCACGAGGTGCGGGAGGCGAAGGCGGACATGGAGGGGTGCCGATTGCACGGGGAATTGGAGGCGCGGCGCGTGGCGGGGACGCTGCGCGCGTCGACGGGGCCGGAGAGTTATGAGTTTTTGAAAGAGATTTACGACGAACCGTGGGAGATCGACATGCGGCACGCGGTGAAAACGTTCACTTTCGGGGCCGAGTTTCCGGGGGCGGTGAATCCGATGAACGGAGTGCGGCGGATGGAGACGAAGAGCGGGATTTACAAGTACTTTATGAAAGTCGTGCCGACGACGTACTCTTCGACGCGAGCGCTCTTCGGTTTCATACCTTGGACCGTGCGCACGCGAACGAATCAATACAGCGTCACGGAACATTTCATCGAAACTCCACATTGGGGTGCGTTGCCGCAGTTGTTCTTTATTTACGACTTATCCGCCATCGCCGTGAACATAACGGTGACTTCGAAGAGCATCGTGTATTTTCTCACCAAGACGTTGGCGACGATGGGTGGCATCTTCGCGTTGACGCGAACGGTCGATAGATACATCGACGTCGCCTTACGCGTGACGTCGTCGCACGCCAAGGCGAAATAGTCGACGCGCGCGCGTGAAGCATCGCATAGTACATAGAGTTATTCATAAAATCATTCGTGCGGCGAGAATTCACATCGGCGCTTCGCGCGATCGACGATACCAATCAAACATTTCGCCGCTGGCCATCGAAGACGCGCGAACGTCACGCGCGTGCGAACTCGAGATCATTCAAACAACGTGTATCACATTTCATCACTCCGACGCCGACCCTTCGGGCTGCCAATCACCGTCTTCCTGGGAATCGACGAACGCGCCGGCGTCCTCCGGCGATTCGAAATCGGAATCGTTTTGCGCGCTCGAGTCAACCTTGGTGCGTTTCGCGTTCGGTTCGATCTCCGCCTCGACGTCTTCGGGCTCTTGAGACGTCGCGCGTGAGATCTTCACCGCGCTGTCCTCGACCGCGACCGCGGGCGTGACCGGTGTCGTCGCCGTGACATCCGTCGTCGTCGTCGTCTCGGCATCCTTCTCGGAAATGACGACTTTGCGCGTCGTCGCGACTTTCTCCTCGACTTTAGGCGTCGCGGCGCGGGCGGTGCGGGTGGTGGCGGTCATGGAGACGTGTCGCGCGTGCGTGTCGTCGGCTTGCGTTCTTCGCGGCGTCGGCGAACGGGGTGCCGTGCGCGTCGTGCGTCGAATTGTGACGCGCCGGGTGGTGCCGAGTTTCGTGGAGGCTTTTTTGGAATCACACATCACGTCATCTATCCTACGCGCGGGCGTCGTGTTGCGGGAGCAAGACGCGATCGCACAAGTGTGCATACATCGCATTCGTTGCTTCCACTCGTAATCCGATCAATCGATCGCCATCGCAGGAGTTCACTCGACTGAAGGCGACGCGCAAGTCGCGGTCGAATTCAACCGTCTCCGACGGCGGCGAGGCGCAACAACCGCCGCGCATCTCGACCACGGCGAATTCATGGATGTCATTCGCCTTGGTTTGCAGAACACAATCCAAATATTGAGATTGAAGCGCGATTCGATCATCATTTTCGGTGTCAATCTGCGAATAGCGAGTGTTTCCACACTTGGCGCAGACGGAGTCGTCGCCGCAGACTTTCTTCGCGCGTTGCTTGAGAGGCGAGACGACATCCAGGACTTGTTCAGTCGGTGTCGTGCTCTCTATCTTACTCATCGTGTGCGCGGTTTGTGTCGCTTGCACGGCGTGCGCCATTAGATCGTCGTCGTCTTCCCAATCCTCCCACTCGACACCGTCGAGAACTTGCGCGACATTCGCCTCTGGCGATAACTCATGGTTGTCCGCCATGAGCGCGTCAATGTCGACGTCAAGCCCGTCGTCGTCCGTGAACACTGGCGCCTCGTAGTCACCGATTTGGTCATCCTTCGTCTTTTTCGATGGCTGCTCGATGTCGCGCATGAGAGGATCTGAATGAGTCGCGTTGCTCGTCGACGCCTTTTGAAAGAAGCTCGTGATTGGCGTATTACGCATCGCCTTTCGAGGAGACGTCGCGACGATGGACACTCTCGCTCGTTTGCTATTCTTCCGTTGGTCGCCTGTCTTGCTCGCTGGAGCGTCATCGCTCGGTGGATTCTCGGCGTGCGAAACGAAGAAATTTTCCAAGCTTTTCACTTGGTCGCCAAAGCGAGACGCGCTCTTCTGCATGGCGGGACGTAACCATTTCGGCAGCGCCTGGATGTTGCTGTTGTTGAAACGCGAATCGACGAGCATGATTGCGCCGTGATCGTGACGATGCCGCAGGCATCGACCGACGGCTTGATTGAGCGCCCGAAAAGCCTGCTGATCGTACCATTTCGAGCCACTCAGCAAACCTCGATGCGCTCCTTCTTCGTTGTAACTTCGCTTCGCCGCGACGAGCGCGTCTTTGATGTTTGGATACGGAATCCCAACACAGATCACCGCCCGCGCGTTAGCGTCGGCGAAGTCAATACCTTCACTAATCTTGCCTCTACACACGGCGAAGAGAATGGCACCTCGACATTTGGCGTTCGCTGGAGCCGGAGCGTACGGATGTTTTGCTGCCTTGACGCTCGTCGCCACCGCGGAATAGTACTTTTCCAACACCGTCTCAAGCGTCACCGGTTTTTTACCGTACGAGCCTGATTTACCCGGTTCTTGAAAAATCTTCTTGCCGCTCGCCTGCTCTATCGCGCGCAGCAGTCCCGTTTCGCGCCATCGTCGAACGATGGTTTCCAAAAGACTGTACGATGGGAAGAACATGAGCAAGCCGTGAGGGGTGACTTTCGCGACGTCTCGCAAACACGCGCCGAGTTCGTCTTGAAAACTAGTATCGCCGCGAGACTTGTAACCGGCATTCAAAGCTATGTTGCTCGGACCGGCGGCGACGATGCCGCCCCAGACCTGACGATCCATATCCACGCAGTGCGGGGCTTCCATGCGGATGGGAAACGGTACGCCGAGCTCGCTCGCGAACGAATTGAGCGGCGCGAGAGTACCAGACGTGAGCACGACTGAACGCGCGCCGCCGTTTTCGCTCACGAGCTCTCTGAAAGCCAGCGCTGGATTCAGTGCCCAAAAGTTAATCTTCACCAGTTCTTCCACGGGTAATCTATTCAATTCAGAGTTCACTCGTTGCGTCGAAACGACTCGATCGCTTTCGCGCGTCTTTGTGAAGACGATTTTGTAATCGCGCGCGGTGACTTCGCCTCGCGAGAGCAAAAACTTGATAGGATTCAGCACTTTTTCACAGGTGTTGAAAACGCTGCCCGCGACGCGCTCTTTCGGATCTTTGTTCTCTTGATTATACTTGGTGATGACGCCGAGCGCTCGCATGACTTCTAAAACGCTCTCTTCAGTCAGCCCGGCTTCCGCCAACGTTTGTAAAATCTGCTCCCCTCGAACCATCGCCGACAACGCTTCTTGCGTTTGCTTCAGACCGTAACTTGGGCTTTTTTCGTCGCAAAATCCAATGAACCAATCGTAAACGCCCTTCATGCTCCTCAACACCAATTCGCACTCGCTCACGTTTGCCGTCGCGCGCCGCCGCATCTCGCTCAGACGATCGATGGCGTTCGCGACGTCGTCTAAAATTATTTCCTCACTCGCCACCTCGCGCGCGGTGTCCTCGATGTTGTGCGCCTCATCGAAAATGATGAGTGAACCTTCGATATCGATGTCCATGGCCGAACGCGTGCGCGGATCCAAGAGATAGTTGTACGGGCAGAAAATTAATTCCGCGCTCTCCGCCATGATTTTCGACGCAAAGTACGGGCATCCCTTCTTCGACGTCCCCATCTTCACCAAATCCTCGATATCCAGCGCGTCGGGATGGTTTTTCGCCAACGACGCCAACTTACTCGCCCCTTGTCCGCTATAAAAACACCCTTTCCCGTCCCCACCCGCGGCGCCAGCATCCATCAACCTTCGACACTCCGCGTTGACGTCTCCGCCCTTTCTCGCGCTCTTATTCACGCAATAATGCTCCCTCGACGCCAACACCACGGTGTGCGGCTTATACGCCGTCCTCGACAATTCACCGACTATTTGCGCGATCTGCGCGTGCGTGCGCGTGGCGTAATAAATCTTTGGTGGTTTACCGTTTCCGATTCTCTTCGTCTCGCGTTTGCGCGCTTCGTCCTCCTCCCCGTCTTCGTCGTCGTCCACGCCCACGTCTTCCCTGCGTTCGCTCTCGCTCTCGCTCCACGCCAGCGCCGCGCACAGCAGCGCGAGCGTCTTCCCGCTCCCCGTCGGCGACTCCACGAGCGCGCACGTTCCTCGGCGCGCCGCTCGAACGACCGCGCTCATCACTTGCACCTGCGACTTGTACGGCGTCAACGGAAATCGCACCTCGCACGACGCGATGGTGCGTTTCCACGCGCTCTGCGTCGACGGACTCGGATCAGAGGACGCGCGTCGGCCGTCGTCGGTGTCTGCGGTCGCGCGCGCGTCGTGCGCGCGCTCGAGGTGCGACATCGAGTCGACGAGCGCGACGCGATGTGGAGGCGCGGTGGATTTTCGGGGAATCCGTTTCAAGAGGGGTGCCGGGATTCGCGAACCGACGGGAAGAAAAAGGATCAGGGAGACGACGACGCGCGCGGGGGGTGGTCGAAACGGTGTGATGCGCTCGAAACTGTGTTACACGCGCGCGCGCGCGATGCGAACGGACGCGTGGTGCGTCACCGCGCGACGACGTCGCCGGCGACGACGTCGCGAGCGACGCGATCGGCGTCGTCGCTCGCGAAGATATCGGCGATGACGATGGACATGTCGCGCTCGATCGTGGCGCACAGCGGCGTGAGGGGTAAGGTGGCGAACGGTTCTTCGATTTGGATCCCGATCTCGTCGATGCCTAGGATGAGATAGGCCAAGGTGAAGATGGTGGGCACGGACATCCAAGACATGCTCGGGACGAGCACGAATGGGAGCGTGATGAGCCAAATGATGAGCGATCGTGCCGAGTGACGCGAGAAGCTCAGGGGGATCGGCGTGGCGACAATGCGCTCGCAAATACCTCCAGATAAGCCCATACCGCTCACGGCCTCTTCAATCTTCCAATGAATTTCTCTCGGCGCCCCCTTCTCGAGCGCCAGCTTGAGCGTCTTCGAGATGAGCATGAGCGTGTACAAGCACCGATTTCCCGTCTTCGCGGAAGCTAAGACCTCATCCGCGAGCGCGGGGTCGGTGACGCATCGACGGACGGCTTCGTCGGGAATGTCTCGGAACGCCGTGGGATCCGTGGGATCGGACCGAGTGCGTCCGCTTCTCAAACGCGTCTTCAGCACGTACGCGTACGCCGTTGTCAGTTCTAGCAACCGTCTCTGCAGATTCTTGTCGGGAATGTATATCGCCAAGCGCGCCACATCACGCGCGTGCTTGATGAGCGACCCCCACGCCGTGCGTCCATCTACGAAGCGGGCATAGCTAGAGTTTGTTCGGAACACGAGTACCAAACCGCACAGCGTGCCCAGTAACGAGTGCGCCGACGCCGGCAGCGTCAAAGACTGCATGGCAAAGTTCGGAAACGGTAACGCCAAATTGAAATACGCGCACGCGTACTTCAACACGCTCGGAAATGCCACGACCACGGCGGTGTACGCCGCCAGCACCGCGCACGGTCTGAACAAGCGCAAGAACACCGTGCTCTGGGGAATCGACACCAAATCGACCACGAATCGATCCACCATGCGATGACGCTCCCACTTATCCTGATCGAACAACTGCGATATGCTCGTTCCGGACGATATCAACGTCTGGTTCAAACCCGGGTCGCGACTGAGCAACAGCTCTCGCACTTTCAATCGCTTCGCCGCCTCCGCGTCCGCGACGCCCCCCCTCGGTTTTGGTTTCCAAAGTTTGTACGCCCCGTGCCACCCCTCCACGCCGCCCGCGCCCGCTTCTTCGTCGCCGTCGTCTTCATCTTGATCGTCTTCCGAAATTTTCCCTCGCGCGCGCACCATCCGTCGCCTCGCGCGCGCACCATCCGTCGTCGTCGTCGTCGTCGTCGTCCCGCTCAAAAACACCCGCGCGCGCGCCGTCGCCCCCGCGCGCGCCGCGCCGTCGCGTCGCGTCGACGCGCGCGCGTCGACGCGCGCGCGTCCTCCGGTCGTCGATCGTCCGCATCGCGGCGTCGCCCGCGCGCGCGTCGTCGTCGCCTGCATCGAGCGCCGGCGCGTCGTCGTGTGTCGACCGTCGACCGGCGTAACGACCGGACCGACGACGACGACGACGCTCGACGCCGCACGCGCGCGCGCGAAACGACGCGGGCGACGGCGGACGCGCGAGGGAAGGCATGCCGCGCCTCGGCGTCGCGACGACGACGGCGCGCGCCACGACGACGGCGCGCGCGGTGGTTCCGGAAACCGAACGACGAAGACGACGACGACGACGAAACGTCGCGCGCGCGAAACGACGCGGGCGCGCGAGCGAGCGGGGAGACGAGGACGCGGACGACGACGACGCGCGCGTCGAGCGCGGACGCGAGGCGACGGCGCCGCGCGCATCGCCGTTCGGCGCGCTCGCGGCGCTCCGCGAAGCGTTACCAGAGGCAAAGGCGAAGACGGCGCCCGCGACGGCGCGCGAGGACGAAGACGGCGACGCGGAAGACGACGCGATGGCGACCAAGGGAAAATTACCCGTTCGCGTGCGCGCGACGAAATCTGGACGACGCGGGAAGACGGTGACGATCGTCGACGGCGTGTTGTACGCCGAGGCGCGCGCGATGTGCGCCGAGTTTAAGCAAAGTCTCGGCGTCGGCGGCTCCATCGACGCCGTCGACGGCGACGCGACGCTCGCGATGGTGACGATTCAGGGCGAGCACGTCGACTTTTGCGTGCGCGATCTCGTCGGTCGAGGGTACGCGCGCGCGAAGAAGGCGTAGAAGTCCTTCAGTCCTTCGCCCGGCCAGCCCGGTGCCGAGACCCGCCCGGCGCGGCGTCACTCCGACGCGTTTCGATCGACCGCGATGGCGCGTACGAAACAAACCGCGAGAAAGTCCACCGGTGGCAAGGCGCCGCGTAAATAGCTCGCCACCAAGGCGGCGCGCAAGTCCGCGCCGACGACGGGAGGTGCGCGACGACGCGACGACGCGCGACGCGACGGAATTCCCGTGCCCTCGCGGAGGCGCGATCGACGACGACGACGCGCGTGGCGAGGGCGAAGACGCGTCGAAGAACGCGTCGACTGACGAATCGGAAATTGCTCGTTCGCGACGTCGCAGGGGTGAAGAAACCGCACCGCTACCGCCCGGGTACGGTCGCGCTTCGTGAGATTCGGTACGTGGTGACGACAGTCAAGATAGGGTTTTAGACGCGCCTCGCGCGCCGCGAGGTTCGGACGACGCTGAGGACTGACCGGGAAACATTCGTACGACTCGCGCAGTAAATACCAAAAGTCTACCGAGCTCTTGATCCGCAAGCTTCCGTTCCAACGTCTCGTGCGCGAAATCGCGCAAGACTTCAAGACGGATTTGCGCTTCCAATCCACGGCGGTTTTGGCGCTTCAAGAGGCGTCCGAGGCGTACTTGGTCGGCTTGTTCGAAGACACGAACTTGTGCGCGATTCACGCCAAGCGGGTGACCATCATGCCGAAGGACATCCAGCTCGCGCGTCGCATCCGAGGCGAACGCGCGTAAACTTTCCGTCCTTTTGAATGAAACGCGACGAAGAGGTTAGAGCGGCGGAGCGCTGGAGCCACGGACGACTCGACGTCTGTAAACGACGCGCACGGGCGTTCGTGGATACCGCGGCCTGCTCGCCTAAATGAATGATGAGCGATCACGCGAATTGTGTGTCTTTACTTTGTAACACGAATACGAACAGAAATAAAAACGCGCCTTCCTAATAAAATATAAATGAGTTGTCTACGCGAACTCGGCACCGAGTGCGGCGAGTCGAATGTACGCGTCAACGAAATCGACGAAGAAAGCGTCCTGATCGTTGGCGTATTTCTGAATCCACTCCATACTTTCGGCGTCTTCTCGCATGTACTTATCGCTCGGTAAACCGATGTGTTCAGCCATCTCGGCCTCGTCCTTGGTCATGTTCGCCTTGTGCCAAGGGTCGGCGACGAGGGTGGCGTAGTACGCGTTGTCGAATGTGTACGCGTCGCCGAAACCTTTTCCTCCGATCGTGTGCGCCCCCGCGAGGGCAACCATGTCTCTGGTCGTGATCCCACTTCGTGCGAAATGTTCGCGCATCTCTTTCCCGCCCAAAGTTTGTTCCGGCATTCTATTTTCCGGATCCGCCGTCTCGACGTCGATTCTACCGAGCGGAACGCGCTCCAGGAAAGCCGGTCCACCCGTGAACTCCACCGCGTACGCCCCCGCGCACGCGATCATATCCGCGAACGATACTTTGCCGGCGGCCGCGGTGTCATCCAAGGCGTCATACGCGCTCTTCACCACGTTCAACCCGCGCTTCAAACCAAACGATTCCGGTCGGTTGAGCTCGTACCGCACGCTCGCGTTCATCCCTCCATCCTTCGCGCTCGCCAAGTACGTCCCCGCGTCGTGAAACACCAGGCGCAACACCGCTGGACATTTCGTTTTCTGCACGTTCGCTTCCAGCGCGGCGCGAATCGCCCTTCGTACGCTGGGCTCGTCGTCGCCGTCGCTGCGTTTGCGGAAACCGAAACGGGCGCGCGCGTCAGTCAGTCCGCGTGCGAAACTTCCGAGCTTTCGACGCCGCGAATCGCTCGTTCGCGCGTCACCGTCGGCGAGCGATGCGCGCACCTCATCGCCCGCGCGTCTCGCGCGTTTGACTCCCCCACGAGCGTCCCCAAAGTCGTCCCGAGCAGCGTCAGCCCCAGCTCGCGTCGGGACACCGCGCGCGCGGTCGTCGTCGACGGCGCCGCGCGATGGCGTCGACGATCGCGCGAAGACGACGACGGTACGGGCGAGCGAACGATCGCCGGAGCGATGATCGCGCGCGCGGTCATCGTGCGAGCGTGACAATGCGTCTCGCCTCACACATGGACTCTGCTCGAGCGAGGACGCGAAAAGACAGCGCCGAGTACCTGGCGAGCGTTCGCGCGATGGCGGCCGGAACGATGGGTAAACCGTCAAAAGAAATTTTAGAGCGAGGGTTCACGAAAGACGACGCGCTCGGTGAACACGAAGGCGTGGCAGAAATTTTGGGCGAGTCGGCGTCGCGCAGAGACGCCGCTGCGAGAGCGGTGTCGCGAGCCATCGACGCGGCGATAGGAGCGGACGCGGACGTCGACAGTGCGAAAGCGATGTCGACTCAGCCGATGCCACTCGACGCTAACGCCGAGACCGAGGATGAGGCGCACGTGAAGTCGGTGAAACTGGAGGTTTTCCCCGCCTTGTCTCGTATCGGACGCTTCGTCGGAACGATCGCGTCCACCTTGATAGGAATTCCTACGCAGGTTTTCGTGACGTTCGTCTCGCTCGTTTTCATCCCGAGCGTGCTTCACACTCAAGTCGTATTCACCGTGATGTGTTTTTGGGCAATCGTACGTTATCATTGATTATGTGCGACATAATCTTCTCGAGACTGACGACACCGTCGTTTTCCTCGGCAGCATTCGGCGACGTCGATCATGAATTTCGTCAGGCCATTTGCCGGTGGTAGCGTCGGATTGTCCGCGCTGTACGACCATGTACATCAGGAAACTAAAATCTTCCGGGATCGCATCACATTTTTGTTTCCGACCTCACCGAGCACGAAACATTCGTCAAACGTACTCAACAACGCGTTGGCGTGCGCGGAATGCGCCGAAGCGTTGCGCTCCATCCTGGCGCCCACGCGTGCGTCGTCGACGAATCTCACCGACGACGAGATAAACACGTTAAAGCGGGCGCGAGAGCTACTCCGAAACCTCAACAATCACGGTCACCACGACTAGGAACGCCACTGATTCCGATTCTTCTTGCAACTCATCGTCGGCGCCTTCGCGCTTCGCTACTTCTCTACTTTGTGAAAGTTTTAATCAAAACTTTATCGCCTTAAGCGGCGGTGCCCTGGTCTCCGATAAATCTAACTCTGCATCTAATTCTTCATCCACCGGTCCCACGAGCGCACTGTTCGTCGCCACGCAATTTCTCGTCGTCAGTCCTTCGCGTCTCTCGCGTTCGAGCGCGCGCGCGCGTCCTCGGTCCATTCAATCCCTCGTCCCCCTCGACGCCTTCGCCTCGCGTTGACGCACACATTATCTCCCCGTATCATATACACCCCCAACGGCGCTTCCTCGACGCCGCTCTCGCTCGAGTACACGCGCTCGGCGCAGTCCTCCAAGATCACGTTCGTCACCTGGTCGAACCCTCGCAGCGTGCCGACGATGTGTCGTCCGTCGTTCGTGATGACGCTCACGCGCGCGTCGAGCATGTTCGTCAGCGTCGGCGCGCTCATCGCTCGCGCCGTCGCCACCCACGGTCGCCCTCGACGACGCCCGCGCGCGCGACGGCGACGAACGCCCGCGCGCGACTGCGGCCAACGACCGGGACGACCGACCGACCGACCGACCGACGCGCGAGGTGCCGAGCGAATCTGTTCGTTTTCGTGTGATACTACACGGGCGTTCGAACGCGTGGTATACGTAACGAAACCCCGTCTCGAGACGAACACGCGACGACCCGCGACGCGCGCGCGACGCGCGCGCGCCGCACTCGTCGAGTCCTCGTCGCGGCGCCCGCGGGAGACGCGTCGCCGCGCGCACGTCGTCGCGAGCGCGCGTTCGACGCGAACGGCGTCGATCGAGGCGAAGGAAAAGTTTTGCGAGCGACGCGCGCGGTCGACGCGCGCGGTCGACGCGAACGACGCGGACGCGAGGCGCGAGACGACCGTCATCGCGCGCATCGTGCGAATCGCGGCCGGTTTTCGAATCGCGACGTTTGAAGGCGCGTCCTCGAGCGTGCGCGCGTGCGATCGGGCGTGAAACGGGACGACGCGGTCGTAAAGAAGGCGCGCGCGCGGTGCAGCGCGCGATCGCGTCGAATAGGACGTCGCGTGCGCGTACATTGCGCGGCGCGGATCGCGGGTGGCGCAGCCTCGAGGGGGTCTGGGTCGAGTCGTGACTCGTACGAGTGATTTTGGGTTGACTCTGGCGGGCGCGGCGTCGCGTAAGCCTTCACCGACGCGCGCATTCGCGGTCGAAACTCTCCATACTGCGAGCGCGAAGCCGTGGTATCGTTTGTCGAGAAGAGCGATGTGTCGTTAAGCCTCGTCGAGCGAAGTGAGAGAAATCAAAGGCGAGGCGAGCGACAATTATCCTCGACGCTCACGCGCGCGTCGGCGCGATGGCGGACACTGAGGAGGGAGAATTGACGCACAAGACGGCCGTAATGCGAGACGAGGAGACGCAGGTGAACGGGGAGACAAAGATTGAAAGCGAGTCGCCGGATGGGGTGAATGTGCAGGATGAAGGATTGCGCGAAGCGTCGCCGACGCGTCGCGACGCCGACGAGGTCAACGCGCGCGCGGAGGACGATCCGCCGTCTCAAGAAGAGGAGGAGCCTGAGGAAGAGACGACGAAGTTTGTGGAGTGGGATCCAACCGGACGCTTCGGGCGAACCACTGAACTTCTCGGTCGTGGGACGTACAAGAACGTGTACAAGGCTTTCGACGAAGAAGAGGGCATGGACGTGGCGTGGAACCAGGTCAAAGTTCACGGTTTACCCGCGGTGGAGAAGCAGCGCTTGCTCGGTGAGGTTGAGATCTTGAAGAGACTTGATCACAAGAACGTGTTGAAGTTTTATCATTCGTGGAACACGACGAACGAGAAGACGGGAGAGGTGAGCGTGAACTTCATAACCGAGGCGTGTGCGGGGACGTTGAACAAGTACGCCGCGCGATTTAAAAACAATTTGGATATGCGCGCCGTCAAGAGCTGGGCTCGTCAAATTTTACGAGGTCTAGAGTACTTGCACTCACACGAGCCACCGATCGTGCATCGTGACTTGAAGTGCGACAACATTTTTGTCAACGGTAACGCCGGGGAGATCAAAATCGGTGACTTGGGTCTCGCCGCGATGTTGGATCATCAGCGAACGCACAGCGTGATCGGAACACCCGAGTTCATGGCCCCGGAGCTGTACGAGGAAGACTATGACGAACGCGTGGACATATACTCTTTCGGTATGTGTCTGATCGAGCTCGTTACGTTTGAGTGCCCGTACAACGAGTGTAAAAATCCGGCGCAAATTTACAAGCGCGTTTCAAGTGGGATTCCTCCGGCGGCGTTGGAGACCATCAAAGAGAAGGGTGATGACATTTACGAATTCATCTCTCTCGCCATCGCTCCCGCGGATGAACGCCCGACGGCTCAGCAGCTGTTGGATCACGTTTGGTTGAAGAAGAAGGAAAAGAAAACCATGGTTCCGCGCGCCGTCGTCGAAGAGGAACCAGAGGTGCCGAGACCGATTGTCAAGGAAGAGGAAGAGGAAGAAGAGCCACCGCGCGTGGCTCAAACGAGAGGGGATAATGGTAGAAAGATTGTGAGAGTCTACTCTGAGGCTGACACGCTCGAGCCACCGGAGCACAGGCGAGGGGCTTCGCTCGACGTGCGCGTCAAGGGGACGTTTTTGGAGGACAACTCGCTTCGGTTGCGTTTGAGAATCGCCGACTCGTCGGGTCAAAATCGAACCGTGGAGTTTCCTTTCAACACCGAAACTGACAGCGCGCGTTCGGTTGCGACTGAGATGGTGGAAGAACTTGGATTGGAGATGACCGCGGTCGAAACAATTGAGAGAGAAATAGAAAAGGAGGTGAAGTACTTGTGGGACGAGAAGAAGGGCTTTTGCGAGCTCCCTGAGAGCAGGAGACATAGCGCCGAGAACAGCGGTGGATCTAGCCCTGAAGAGAAATTGCGCGGGCGTCCTGAATCCAGTCGAGCGGGTGCAATATCTGCAAGCGCGAGTCAGGAACACTTAGCGCAGAGTCCGAGCCAGATCGAGATGACGTTGACGCAGTCGCCGTCGACGGAGTCGCTTTCGGAAAAGCCGCGAATTTTGGTGGATGACCACGCAATTTTACCGGAAAAGTCTCACGCTGTGCAGCACGAAGAGAGTCTTTTACGACCGAAAAGCGCGTTCGCCGCTGTGAAACCTCAAGAACAGGCTCCGGTCGCCGCCGCCGCGGCGCGGGGCACGACGAGTGGCTTCACGACGCCGGGCGACGCGTCGCCTCCTCACGCCACCCCCGGGATTTCGCCGGTTCGTTCTCCAGCTCCGGTGCAGCCCGCGGAGGTCGCCCGATCGCTAGAGCAGGTTGATCTGGCTGCGCAGAAGCCACCTCGAGCTCCAGTCGCAAACGCGCAGCCGACATATTCCGAAAGTGTGATGCAGGACGTGCAGCGCGTGATCGAGGGTGGGTCGTCAGCGACGGTGTCAGAAATCGGAGATAGAGGTTCAGACGCCGGATCTTACGCGAACGAAGAAGAACAGGAAGAGATGGAGGAACTTCGTTTGCTCGAAGAACTCGAGCTTCAGCAACAGCAAGAGGAAGCCGAAATGAGGCAACGTCACACGACTGAGCGCCAGCAAAAGCTCCGTTCGCTTCAGAAGAAGCGTATTGAACGTACGGCGAGCAAGATGGCCTTGCTTACAGGATCTGATACTGGGTCCGAGTCCGCTCGTTACGAACGCCCTCACACGCCTGCGCTGGCGACACAGACAGTACCGCAACAAGCGACGCGCTTGATGAATGTGAACAGTGCCAGCAATCTGGGTTTGCCGCCACAACCTCCGCAACCGATGGCGCCGCAACATAGCGCGCCAGGGTTACCGCCACCGACGGTGCAAACATCGCCTCCTCCCTTACATCATGTTCAGCATCCCGTCGCCATGACGAGCGCCGCGGAGCAGCCGCACTTCGTGCCCGCGACGGAGCCCGCCGTGGTGCCGCCGCAAGTTGCTCAGCTGCAAACGGACAGCGCCACGATTAGTAGAACCAATTCTCAGCGCTCGATGAAGAGCGACAGCGACGCAAAGTGCGTCGAAGATCCCGATCTTCCTCCCGAAGAGCAGGCTCGTCTCGCGAAAGAGAAGAAACGTATCGAGGCGTTGGCGAAGATGCAAATGATGGAGGAAACGTCGCTTCTGTCGCTCGACGTGTCGAAGTCGAAGGGTGCGAAAGGTAGCATGATGAGCCTCAGCTCTCAGGCGAAGAAAGATTCAGCAGATGAGCTCCAACAGCACGCGGAGCCGCACTGATAGAATGTTGAAGACATACAATTTAGTTAGCCACATCAAGATTGATGCGATCTTAATACGCAAATACGCAATGCCTGTAAATTCGCGATAAAAAATTTGACAAAATCGCCGCGAAAAAATGTCTTTTATTCATAACGTTACAAGGTTTAGGGCGTGCGGCGCGTTCGATCGATCGACTGATTAGCCCACCGATCCCTCGAGTTTGAGACTCATGAGCTGGTTGACTTCGGCCGCGAATTCTAAAGGTAGTTCGTTGAAGACTTCTCGGCAAAAGCCAGAGATGATGACGCCGACGGCTTCCTCCGGAGAGATGCCACGTTGCTGGAAGTAGAACAATTGATCCTCACCAATCTTGGATGTACTCGCTTCGTGCTCGACGCGAGAGCTCGGTTCTTTGACTTGGATGTATGGATACGTGTTCGCACCGGCCTTATCGCCGATGAGCATCGAATCGCATTGAGAGTAGTTGCGCGCGCCGGAGGCGTTTGGACCCACTTGCACCAAACCTCTGTATACGTTTTTACTCTTACCGGCGCTAATTCCCTTGCTCACGATGCGACTCCGCGTGTTTTTACCGATGTGAATCATCTTAGTCCCAGTGTCCGCTTGCTGTGCGTTGTTCGTCAAAGCGACTGAGTAGAACTCACCAATCGAGTTGTCTCCCGCGAGCACGACGGACGGGTACTTCCACGTGATGGACGAGCCAGTTTCGACTTGAGTCCACGAAATCTTCGAGTTGTCCCCCTTGCACAAGCCACGCTTCGTGACAAAGTTGTAAATGCCACCCTTTCCGTCCTCATCACCCGCGTACCAGTTCTGGACCGTCGAATACTTCACTTCAGCGTTTTTCCCCGCGCTAATCTCGACGACGGCGGCGTGCAACTGGTTCTCGTCATACGCCGGGGCCGTGCAGCCTTCCAAATAGCTCACATAAGAGTCGTCTTCAGCAACGATGAGCGTGCGCTCGAATTGACCCGAAGATTCGGCGTTGATGCGGAAGTACGTCGACAGTTCCATCGGCGATACGACGCCCTTGGGAATGTACACAAAGGAGCCGTCGCTAAACACCGCGCTGTTCAGGGCGGTGAAATAGTTGTCCGCCACCGGCACTACCGATCCGAGATATTGCTTGACTAATTCCGGGTACTCGTGCACCGCCTCTGAGATGGAGCAAAAGATCACCCCAGCCTTGAGCAAATCTTCCTTGAACGTCGTCCCGATGGACACGGAGTCAAACACCGCGTCCACGGCGACGTTCGTCAATCGCTTTTGTTCGTTCAGTGGAATTCCGAGCTTGTCGAACGTGGCCAATAACTCCGGATCGACCTCATCTAAGCTCTTCTTCTTCTCCATCGACTTTGGCGCGCTGTAATACGACGACGCCTGGTAGTCGATTTGCGGATAGCGATTGTCGCTCCAATCCGGCTCCTCCATCGTCAACCACTTACGGAACGCCTTCAATCGAAAGTCGAGCATCCACTCGGGCTCTTCTTTTTTCGCAGAGATCATGCGCACGACTTCTTCGTTCAATCCAGCGGGAATCGTCTCCGTGTCGACATCCGTGCTGAACCCCCACTTGTAGGGCTTATTGAGCATGTCTTGAATTCTATCCACCTCCTCCTCCTTGGCCGTGAGCGCCTGCACTCGCACCGCGCGTCCGCCGTCGGCGTCGTTCGCGCCATCGCTCGCCGCGTTGACCACCGCGCGGACGGTCCCGCGCGATCGCGCGCCGCGCGCGACGCGCGCGCGTCCGGCGACGCCGGTCGGACGCACCCCCTCGGCGGCGCGTCCGCGGGCGCGCGCGCGCGATCGCGCGACGGCGGCGCGCGGCGAAGGCGCGGACGCGCGCGCGGACGTTCGCGTCGCGTGCGTCATCGCGCGCGCTCGAGTCGCGGACCGCTCGAGAACGAACGCGCGAACGCGGTGCGCGTCGCGGAATGACGTCGACGCGACCCGCGCGGGGCTCTCGCCTCGTCCAAAGGCGAGACGGACGCGCGAGGCGACTGACGAGTGCGGACCGAGAGGGCTACGAAGCGCTCGTGCGATTATGATACACTACGGTGACGCGTCCGCGTTCGCGCGCGCCTCGACGAGGGCGCGACCTCGCGCGGCGCGGGCCTCGCGCTTGGACTTGGCGTCGTCGTCCTCCTCGCGCGCGGACGACGATTCCAGCTTGGCGCGGACGACGGCGGCGGCGGCGGCGGCGGCGGGAGATTGCGCCGGTTTTGCGGTCGCAGTCGAAGCCGCGGCGCGCGTGTCCGCTTCCTCTCTCGCGCGGCGGCGTCTGGCCTCGAGCGCACGCGCGGCGGCGCCTATGGGGGCGGAGACGCGCGCGATGACCGGACGCGCCGCCGGAGGAAAGAGGGCGGCGAACGCGAAATCGTCGCTGTCGTCCCCGCGCGCGCCCGAGCCGTGCGGTTGGAAGAAACGCAGATACACCCACGCGGAATACGCACCCCATATATCGAACAGGTACAAACCGACGTGATGATGCGCACCACCGCTCATGAAGGCGTACGCCGCCGTGAAGCACAAGTACGCGCCGATCAAGTGCTTGTTTCGCAGCGCCCGCAGCGAGGCGACGACGCCGCTCGTGCCCGCGCCCAACGCGCCCTCACCGGCGAACACCGGTTCCTCCGGCGACGTTTGCCTGAGCGCGAGCAACAGCGCGGCGAGGACGCCGTGAAAGCCGGAAAATTTCGCAAACAAATAAAACTCGTCCCCCGCGCTCAGGGCGTAGAGCGCGCACATGGACAACCACGCGAGCGTCGTCGTCGCCAAATTCACCCCGACCACGAACCTCGTGAGCTCTTTCGCCCCCCACACGGGTTCTAATATCCCACCTATGTACAACAACCCCCAACAATCGACCACCAACGCCGCGAACGACCGTTCGACGTACCCCGAAGTCACCAGCGTCCACGGCTTGCGCGTCGTCGCGTACGCCTCGAGCGCGAACGCCGCGTCGAACGTCTTTTCCCCGATCACCATCTTTCGCGCCGCGCACCCGAGCACCAGCGTCGCGCACGTCATTTTCGTCGCCGCGCTCGACGTCGCGCACGACGCGCTCAGCTCGCGCTTCGCCGCGCGCGCTGCGGGCGATCAAAAAAATCAAACGCATTTGAAAGCCGTCGTCAGTCGCCCTCGGTCGCCTCGGTTTCGCGCGTTCGCGCCGTCGCCGCGCGCGGGACGCACCGAGCCCGCGGCCGAGGCGCTCGAATCGCTCGAGCCCATCGTCGCCGTCGCCGCGCTCGACGTCCTCGCTCGACATCGCGCGTCGACGCGTGACGAACGAACGGACGGCGCCAGGGCACGCACTTTTTGATTTCGCATCGCGTCGTCGCGGCGCGTCGCGCGATTCCGGCGACGACACACCGCGACGCGACGACGGATGGCGACGCGATCGAGCGGTGACGACGGCGACGAGGGCGACGACCGCGTGCGCGCGTGCGCGCGGACGGGGACGTGCGACGCGTGGCGAGGGACGGCGAAGGACGACGACGCGGGATTTCGAGAGCGCGTGCGCGAGGCGCTGCGGCGAGCGATGACGGCGTTCGGGGACGAGGCGTTCGGCGGCGAGCGAGGCGAGGGCGAGGGCGAGGGCGACGAGGGCGAGGGCGGGTGGGCGACGAAACGGGCGAGGACGACGACGGAGACGGAGACGGAGACGGAGGAGACGGAGGAGACGGAGGAGACGGAGGAGATAGCGAGCGCGGCGACCGTGGCGGCGATGCGACGGGCGTACGAAGACGACGTGGAGAAAATTTGTGGCGAGTGCGTGTCGGCGTTCGACCGAGACGCGCCGTTCACGATTCAAAGGATTTGCGAGTTGGCGTGCGAGCCGAGCAAGTATTACTCGACGCCGTATAAACTGGCGAGCGCGTTGTTCAAGCTCTTCGCCGTGACGCAGACGGTCGATCGCGCGCGCTCGAGCGATCGCGAGGCGACGACGGCGACGAACGCGAGCGAGTCAGCGGCGAAGACGACGACGCCGGCGGCGACGGAGGCCATGGTTCGCGACGCGAGAGACCCGCGTGCTGCGGAGCAAAAGGCTTTCATCGGCGCCGCGTTCCGCGAGACGACGCCGGTAGATTTCGAAGAATCGATTCATCCGCCTCGTCCGCCGTCGCCGCCGCAGCTCTCGGTGTAGGAACTCTCGGTGTTTAATGAACTCAAACTCTACGTGTTGGTACAACTCCTATAGTCCTCCGCGCGCCCGCTATTTGCAAAACTTGTCCGCCTTCGTCGCGCTGCGCAGATCGAGCTTTTCTTCTCTCGTCATCGCGCTCGCGGGCGTGTCTCGCCACTTCCGCGAGTACCCGTGCAACGTCTCCGGCGCGGCTCGATAATTCGTGCCGAACGCCACCGTTCGCCCTCGCCCCTCGGTCGCTCGCCGCGCTTCCTCGGGAAACTCGTCCTCGTACGACTTCGTCCCGCCCGCCGTCGTCGCCTCGCGATCGGCGCCGTCTCGTTTCTTCGCCTTCTTCGCCTCCTTCTTCGCCCGCTTCTTCGCCTTGTCCTCCGCGCGCGCCGTGAGCGCGGCGCCGCCTTTGAATGTAAATTTCTTCGTCACGACGCGCGCGTACGCGTCGGCGGCGGACGGCGCGGACGACGACGTCGGCGGCGCGCTCGGCGCGGGTTTCCCCATCGATCGGCGCGTCGTCGGGTCCTTTTTTCGCGTATCGCCCGGCGCGCGCGCGTCCGGTCGCCCCGTCGGCGTCGCCCCGTGGCGTCGGACGACCGACCCGGTTCGCGCCGTCGCCGCGCCGGGGACGCGAACCGGCACACGTCGTCGCGTCGTCGCGTCGTCGTCGGACGCGCGTCGGAAGCGCGTCCGTCGCGAGGCGAAGGGCGAAGGACGCGCGCGCGATGCGATCGAGCGCGCGCGAGGACGCGTGCGCGGCGCTGGCGAGGACGCGCGTGCGCGCGTGCATGCGAGCGATGACGCGCGCGACTATTTTAAGCGCGACGGACGACGACGACGGCGGCGCGACGGCGAGCGCGACGGCGACGACGCGCGACGACGACGACGACGACGACCGCGTCTCGGACGCCGACGACCGCGCGTCGAGGGCGACGGAGGAGGCGCGCGAAGACGACGACGACGAAGACGCGAATCGGCTCGGACGCGCGCGCGAGGACGACGAAGGGGCGTCGAGCGTCGTCGACGCGAACGATGACGCGCGCGCGCGCGCGCTCGCGGACGCACTGAGCGCTGAGCGCGCGATGCGTCAGGGCTTAGAGGCGGCGATGGAGTCGCGAGAGGTGGCGCACGCGACCGAGCGCGAGACGCTCGAGGCGAGGGCGAGAGACGCCGAGGCGGGACGCGTCGCGGCGGAGGCGGAGGCGAGCCATTTGCGCGGTGAAATAGCGCGCGGCGAGACGGTGATCCGACAGGAAGAGAGCGTCGTACGTCTTCGTCTCGAAGCCGAGCACGAAGTGCGCGTGGGCCGGTTGGCGACGGAGTTGGATCGCGTGCGCGGCGAACTCGAGGCGCGTTCGAGCGAATTGCGCGACGCGAGAGCAAACGACGCCAAGACGTTCGACGCGCTCAATCGCGTTCGAGAAGAGCTCTTGGGTCGACTTAAGAGCGAGACTCAGAAATTGTTAGGGACGATAGATTGCGTCTGTGACGCCATGGATTCGGCGTCAAAGAGTTTACACCGCGACGGCGTCGCGGCGACGCCTCGCATTTCGCAAAGCGTACCGTCTAGGCGCGAGCGAACGCTCGTCGTCGACACGAAACAATCGCGAGGCCACGGTGCCGTGGGTACGCCTGAACCAGGTACGCCGACGTCGTCGCAGTCGCGTCATCGAGCAGTCGCGTCGTCCTCGGTGGCGCAACAAAACGCGCAGCGACGATTGCACCTCTCGGCGCAGTCGGATAGACTTCGGAAGCCGATTGCGTCGCAAAAGGGGCTCGTTGGGTACGCAAACATATATCAGCACTGACAGATGCTAGGACGAACATGTAAAAAATCGAAAAACTCACGCCGTCGCCGCGTCGACGATTTGCGACGTCGGCGCTTCGTCCGCCACGCCGACGGTGAACGAGTTGCGAATGCGTTTGACCGAGTTCCCAGTCACGCGCCACTGCGCGGGCGTCGCATCCAAGCTAAGCACGTAAAGCACACCATCGAGCACGGAGGCGGAGATGAGATAAATATGTTCCGGGTACAAGCACCCAACGGCGCTCGGACACGACTTCGCCGGCGGCGACGCCACGAGTTCCCAATCGTAATATACTTGTCCCGTGCTCGCGTCGACGCGCTTCGCCGCGCCGAGCATGTCGGCTCGACGGTACGAATCTTCCCCATCTAATCCCAAAACCTTGGCCACCGCCACGTTCTCCGGCTTCCCTAAATCATCGATCGACTTCACCCCAAAGTCTGGCGTCGCGAACGCTCGAGCGCCTTGCACCGCCTCCCCGTTCACCGGGTCCACGATCGTTCCCCACTCCGTCGTCATCGCGTCTACCACGCGCGCACCGTCGACGCGCCACAAACTACTCACTTCAAACGCGCACGCTCGAACACCGTTCGCCTTATCGCTCGAGCGTAAACCAATCTGTCGCACAAACGTCTGCTCGCCGCTATTCGTCTCCATCACGCGCTTCATGTTCGCCTCGAGCTCGGCGAGTTCTTCGTCCTCGTCGTCGGCGCGCGCGGCGAATTCGGTCGACGTCGACGTGAGTGAGATCGCGACGCTCAGCGACGCGCACGCAAACGCGCCCAACGCGCGTCGACGCGACGATAAAGACGCAGTATCGACGTTGACGTCGTCACCAAACTCGACGCGCGTTCGGCACGACGACGACGGAGCTGCGGATGAGGACGCCGACGCCGCGTGACGGCGCGTCGCGCGCGTCGATCGAGGCGTTCGCGCGTTCGCGCGAGCGGTGAACGCATTCGAACGGACGGCGCGCATGGCACGCGCCGTTCGCGATGTGACGCTCGGAGGCGCGACTGGAGCTGTACAAGTTTGGGAGTTACAAGAGTTACCATCGTCTACTCGTTCTGGCGCTTGGCGTACTTGCTCGGCCCGGTCGGACCGTTTAAATATGAATCCAAAGGATCGTTCATTTTCGGTAACGCGTTGAAACCGCCTTGAGTTCGCTGGCGCGTCTGCGGCTGGCGCGACGGTTGGCGAGACGCCGCCGACGCGCCGCCGCCGAGATGGCGGGTGTCGTGCGAGCCAATTTGACGATCGCTGAGCCCGAAGTGCGCTCGAGCCTCCTTACGAGCACTGCCATCTGATGTATGCCCCGCATTCTTACTGTCGAAAATGTTGGGCATCCCCGGGAGCGCCTGCATGCCGAGGTCGCCACCGGCGTTCATGTGCTGCGGGTTCGTCGGGTCGCCGGTGGCTTGGTGTTCTCGCATGACGTGATCCTCGGCTTCGCGCATGGCTTTCTCCATGGCGGTGAGTTCACGCTCGGGTTGTTCTTCTTTTTCTGAAAAAGCGATACCGGGCAAGTCCGGGCACACCGCCACGCGCGACTTCACGGCGTCGGTAGACGCGGACGAGTCGGTTCGCTTGCTCATGAGCGAATCGTACGATTCGCCAATCAACGTCGTGAGTTCGTCGTTCACGGCTTTCTTACCCACGACGAGAGTGAAATCAGCGACACCGAGACCGAATCGCGCGCGAACGGCGTGCATGATGGCCGCGACCAGTCGATGCTGATGTTGCGCTCGGCAGTTCAACGCGAGCACGAGCGTGGTGCCGCCGGCTTGTTCGTCGGCTTCATCTTTGCCGCCGCCAGCTTCGTCTTCGACAGCGTCGAGTTGACCGATGATGGTCTTCTTGAGCTCGTACGCCACTCTACCGATGCGACGTTCGCGCATTTCGATCGCTTCGGCCGAGTCGTCTTCCGTGTCGTCCTCGTGGATCGTGTGATCAAACGTCTTGTGCGCGTACGCGTGCTTCTCTTCCTTTTGTCGCTCCAGAACCGTGACCACTTCGTGCACCTTTTGTCGAGTGAAATAGTTTGCAATGCATTCATTGCGCGCTTTACCCGTACCCTTGAACTCAAAATCGTACGCCGCGACGAGTTTCAAAGCCTTGGCGCGAAGAGACAAGAGAGAGTGCGGAGAGTTGGACTCTTCCGCCTTGGCGCCGACGAACGTCGCGATGGCATCGCGAGCCAACTCGTGCACGTGATGCCAAATCGTAAAAACCGCGAGCCCGCCCGTGGAGCCACACGTGGTGTCATCCTCGGTAAAGCTCGCCGCGCCTTCGAGGTTGTGAACTTCTTTCACCTTTGATACCCATTTCTTTTGCTTTTCAGTCGGTTCGCCGTACAGCGCCTTCAAGCGATCCTTCATCTCCTTTTCGATGATGGCCAACGCCTCCTCTTCCGAAAGCTCTTCCTCCTCGTCTTCCTTCGCCTCGCCTTCGCCCCCTTCGATCTCTTCTCCATCGGCTTCATCCGCTTCATCAGCGCCCGCGCGCGCAACCGCGGACGGTTTCGGCTGTTTCTCCGCGCCGACGCTTCGCGTCGGCGCGGCTTCGGACTCGAACGCCGCGTCCGCCGAGCGCACTTCCTCCGCCCCGGCGCCTTCGGTGATGGAATCATCCGCATCTTCTGCGTTAACATCCTCCACCGTCGGCATCGTCGTCGTCGTCTTCGCCGTCGTCTTCGTCGTCGTCGCTTCGTCGTCCACCGTCTCCACCGCGTCCTCGTCGTCCACCGTCTCCACCGCGTCCTCGTCCTCGTCGCCCTCCTCCTCCGTCCGCGCGTCTTCGTCGTTCGCTTCGCTCGACGTCGTCGTCGCCATCGCGTCCTCGGTGTCCGTCTCGCGATTTCGCGCGCGCACCTCGACGTCGGCGCGTCGCGCGCCCGAGCGTCCGTCGTCCTCCACCAACACCCCCGTCGCGTGCGCGCTCGTCGCGGCGCGCGCGACGGCGCACAGCGCGAGCGCGACGACGACGCGCGCGACGGCGACTTC
>VMHT01015864.1_pt1 | contig 66670 bp, 49 predicted proteins | sample 4693611 | NCBI WGS metagenome assembly VMHT01 (sample SAMN12280063, study PRJNA550983) | marine metagenome | isolation source: seawater sampled from same location over 5 years 0.02-0.2 micron viral filtrate | place: USA: collected off the coast of southern California halfway between the port... ...
AACGAAGCCGCGCCAACTAACCCCGCACACAAACGAAACCCCCATGACCGGTATTTTTTTTATTTAAATCAACACCGTGTACAATCTGCCCCCCCCCCCCCCCCAAAAAAAAGATACCCCTAACAAAGCACGACCCCCTTTTCCAGTGCAACAAGCGTGTTGCGTGCCAACACTCGGGGGCTTTAGCTTTCAGAACGCCCATCGACAGAGCTTTCCTCCGAGTGCGCGTCTGTCCACGCGAGCCCACCTAAAATGTCGGGCCGGTCTTCGTCGCGCATCCACGACTGATCGGGAGGGGACTCTGCAAACGCCTCCTTGAGGGCGGGCGTCGTACAAAACGCGCACTGCGGCAGCGGAACAAACGTGGTTTTTCCGCCTTTGGTCATGCGCTTGATGCGCATGTGCGATGTTCCATACGCGTGCACTTTCTTGAGATCTTTAATGTGGGCCGCGGAGGCGTCGATGAGCCGCTGGCAGTCGGATTCTTCCAGAAACCACGCCGTTGGCTTCCACGTCTTGTCCGTTTTGGATCGGCACATGAACGAATCAAACGACGAAAAGTACCTGGAGGGGCCGAGCCAACGCGGTTTTACCGGTGGGTGCAAAACGCCGAATGCGTCGCCATGGTGCACCCACCGCCGCCAAGAAATTGACTTACCCGCACGACACCGCCGCGTTTAAAAGTATGTCCACCGTTTTGGAAATCAGTTGCGCCGCCCGCGCGGGATCGGAGACCACCCGCCCCATCACCCTCAGGTGAAACGACGCAATATTAAACCCAACAATGGTGTCAAACGTGTCGAGAAACTGCACGGGCACCCAACCCCGCCACACAATCGCCAAACGCCAAACGTCAGCTCAGCTCAGCACACCGCGGTCGCAACAAGCAACAACCACACTTTTTCACGCGCCGCGCGTGCACCCCCCACAATAAAAAACAAATACCAGGGACACGCACGTCGAGCACCTCAACACCCGTCGCGGCATCCATCTCCTTGCCAAACCCCGAATGGAAGACCCGATCGTTCACCACGGCCACCGTCGCACCGCAGGCGTCGTCGATTCCCGTGGTTTCAAGACTAAAAAATGCAGTCGTCATGATGACAACGCCAGCCACCTGTCTGTGCGTTCAATCCCCGCCAACAAGCACGTCTCCGTTGCCGGCCGCGTCGCACGCGGTCCCGTCGCAGAAACAAAACGACGAAAAGTATATTATAAACATGCCAAAAATACTACACCAAAAGAAATAAACGTTCATGGTCAACACTCGGTCGACGTTTCTTCGTAGCTCACCGCGATGCTATTGCTGTCGGGCCACGGCTTGTTGCGGTAGACTTTTGTTATCCCACGGTCGCCAATGAACGCCGACCAACATTCCATTACACACACCCACTTGCTGTCAACACAGACCTTGACGCGCACGCGAACGGGCCCTTGAATTGATCCGGGGCAGCGGGAGCCAAGTAAAACCGCCGGGGCCGCCTTCCACGACCAAATGATTGGAAGTCCAAACTTGGCGAGTTTGTGCTCGACGACGTTGGCGCAGCGGCCCAACGGACCGAGACCCCACGAAGCCGAGCGCCACACCGAAGCCCACGTCGAAAAAAGCACCCCGTGCCGGCACGCGCCGGCAAACACGGGGGCGCAACACACCGCCGCAGCCACCCCGGCCACCGTGGGAGAGGCCACAACCGCAAGGTGGCTCGGCAGGTGCACGGCGACAGAGCGCGAGCCAAAGGTACCGCTGGGCACACCGGCGTAAACGCAAAACACGCTCGCCACGATGCTCGAAATTGTCGTCGTCGCGTCTGTGCCGTAGAGACCGCACAGCGCAACGCCGTTGGCCGCCCAGTTTTCAACGTTGGTCAACGTCACGGGCTGGGCGGCAAAGCTCCGGAATGCGTCCAACAGCATCCGCCCCTCGCGCGCCGGCATGCTCAGGCGCTGATCCGGAACCGGCCCGACGCCGTCGCAAAACAGGAGTGTATGAACGCACACACTCCGGCCCGCCGCACGAAGGAGTGCCACCAATTTTTGACACCGCGCCGCCGAAACCGTGACTGGCGGCGGGCACGAAACCTTTGATGAAAGCCGCTTGAACAAAATGGCAGCAGCAGCCCCCGTCACAAAGATGCCGTCTTCGTCGATGCGCACCAAACACGGGACAATCTTGCTTGGCGAAAGCGTGCCGAAAAACGAATAACCCTCGGTCATTGCCGTGCACTTGAGCATACACTTCCAAAGGCTGTTTTTGAACATTGACGACGGCCTGCCAATCAAACGCGGGCTCACAATGTCAATACCAAGCGTCGCAGATGCCTCCCCGGTTCTGCTTGCCGTCACCAGCGCGCATACCACGAGCTGAACGCGCAGGCGCTCGTCAAGTCGGTCAAGTACAGCACCCAACGAGGAGGACTCGATATGGGTCGCACAAATGGGCAACTCATCGTCCGACAGCGCCGTCGCAACCGTATTCGGATTGCCGACAGCATCTGTCACTTCTTTATCAAACAACCGTGGGAGCATGGTTGTGACGGTGCACAAACTCCAGCCAGCCGTATATGCGCACAGCGATGTCCCTGTGGATAGTGAGTCATGGCTCTCCTGAAATGGCTTGCGGTGGCAACCGTGACCGCGACCGTGGCCGGCGTCGCCGCCAAAAAAATTCCCGACGCCGGCGCGCTTCGACTGTCTGAAAAGGAATCAAGCGCTCTTTTTCTCGCCGACGCGTTACCCGAGGCCGTTCTGCCGACGGAGAAAATCGAGTACTCTGTTACCTTGCAAGGGTCGGCATTTGACTACTCGGGGTCTTTCGGTGGCTTCTCAGTTGGCCTTGCTTCCGACAACTGTTTTGTCATTACAGGATTGGAAAGTCTGCTCATGGGATCGGAAATGGGCGCGCCTTCTCTTCAAGTGACTTCGTTGAAAGACAGGTCGCTCCAACAGTGCGTGGACATCGCCGCACGTGCGGTGAAAGCCACAAAAACAGTTGGAAAAAAATCCAGGACGTTTAAACCAACGCTCGTGGCGACACAAGCTTCGTACGACACCTTTCCCTCGTATGAATCTCAATATGGCGTTTACGCTTTGGTTGATCCAGCGGATTCCGTCTTGCAGTTGAAGGGTTCCACTCTTGTGTATAGTCTGTATGGCCTAACAGCCGATTATGTGGATATTTCCATTACCACCGCGGGAACAAATACGCTACGTTTTGATGCTGAAGAGTTCAATGACCGGAAGGCGCGCAGAGCCGTCGATGGCGGCGACGGCAATCACCTCAAGGCCAAAGCGAACACGCCGTGCTTGAAACATTGCCAAACCGACCCGAGCGGCGACGAGTGCGCTACGTGCTGCCGGTCGGTGCCCCACGAAATCGACTGGAAGTGCAACACCCCCGACGCAGCAGCCTGCTGCACCGGCGTTTGGGACGCCGAGTGCTGGGACAGGGCCTTTGCGGACAACCGCAACCACGCGTGCAACCAGTGCGGATCATCTGCTTTATTTGGGTGTACTGACTCCAATGCGATCAATTTTAACGCTGGAGCACAAACTGACGACGGGTCATGCCTTTACAAACTGGCCGGTGTATGCACTACCTTAAAACGCAAGACCGAGGTCTCGGGAACGTGCGAAAGTCTGTACCCGGTGCCTCTGACAAGCGACGGATTGTTTGTTCTGCCGGACGACGTCGACGGGTTTTTCGACTATGTGCTCTCGGAAGCGTTTGCGACGCAGTACAAGACCGTGGACGAGTGCACCTCCCCGCGCCACGTGTCGTTTCTTTTAGCAACCGGCAACGGCAACCGTTTACCCGCGGAAGGTGTTTCCGAAAACCGCGAGTATGGGTATTCGCAAAGCAACCATCAGTGTTATCCCGATGTCGACTGCTCGGCGGTGTGCGCCAGGCTTGCGCAGGCAGAAGCCTTTTTGCTTCTCACAAGTCTTGAAAAATGCGACCAATATCCGAATCAAGACGGCGACAAATTAGTAAAGATAGTGAAACTGTGCAAAGATTTAAAAGATATAGCGCAAGACCCAGATATCAAAAAGGGAGACGTGTTTGGGATTTTTGAGGACGCCTATACAGACGGGCTGCAATCCCAAATGCGCCAAAGACGCGATGACCAAGGATTGGCACTCTCCACTCTCTTCGGTGATGCTGGCGATCAGATTCAATCGCCCGCCGGCTGCGAGCACGTGTGTCACAAGACGACGCGGGTCGACGTCACTGTCACGTGTATTACTCTGCCACCGCCGACGTCGCCACCGACGCCATTTCCGACGCCATTTCCGACGCCATATCCGACGCCTTCGCCGACAAAGTTTCCTGGGTCAAAGCACCCGCCGCAGTGCCCAAAAACAATGGTCATGAAAAAGAAACAAAAACACGGGGGCAAGGGGTGCTCGTGCGGAAAATCAAAGGGCCACCTGCAAGAGGTTCACGTACACAGTGACAATAGATTTTTTTTTGGGGGTGTGGCCGGGGGCGACTTTGGAAACTCCCTTGACTTATACTCTACGATGTGTAAAGCCAACGAAGCAATGTGCGGGTCCGGTCACAGCGGGTATTCGCATATGGTGGCTGCATACGCATCACACCTCGCCACCTACGACTGCCATAGTGCCGACGTATGGAGCGGCATCTTCAACGACGTGGCTTTACCGAAGCAATTGGATTTTTCCGAAAGCATCCAAATGACAAACAATCTGGATATGGCCAAAGAAACGGACTGGGACCTTTGTTCGCCTATAGGAAAAGCGGCAAGCTCGATGATGCTTTGCGACACCGGATACTGGTGCCAAAGTGCAGACAAAGCAAAGTCCATCAGGGTTAACGAGATGGTTTTAAAAGAGGCCTGGAACAAAGCGTACCACGAGACATACAGCGCGCACAAACCCGTTGACGGCGGCCACGACGACGATCACACTGACACCCACGACGGTGACGCCCATGGCGATGGTGACGGCGGCGGCGGTACCAATGGTGATGGTGATGGCGACAATGGTGGCCCGAGCCCCCCCCCGGTGATGGGTGCTAATTGCCGGTCCGACATTTGTGTTGCCGCAACAGCTGGCAGGTACTTTTTGCTCACAGTAATTAACAATAACGGGGACGGCACGGTCGGTGTTATAAAAGGAGTATGTTCAACCGTGCGAACACCCGGCGGTGTGGATTGCAACGGCGATGGCAACGAGGCTTTGAGAACGACAGAAACAGCTATTACATACGAGTACCTGAGTGCCACATTTGGAGAAGGCACATGCGACCCCACGAGGTGCCTATTCGGTACCGGACCTGGCGAATATGCCCTTGAGTATGTGAGAAATACCGACTATCTTGAGTTTTTTGGACTAAAATCTGGAGAAGCTAAGTGTATTCCCGTCAACGAGTTCAATTTACTTGCTTCCGAAGCAAAAGCAGACTATACGCGATGTGACAATTTTGTTGCCTATGCCGCTGGAGACGGTGGCGTTAACATGTTCGATATTGTAACTAAGGCAAGCAATGGAGGATTGGCCCTCAAGAATGCAAAACCGCGGGCCCCCACCATTGGCTGGCTTGCACAGCTTGCAAACACTGACAACTGCCAGCCAGAAACGTGCCTGTTGGATTTTGAAGATTCAACTGCCCCAAAACAGTCATTTGGACCGTGTCAATATACAAATTCAATTTGCGATTTCGCCGACGCGAATGGAAATTGCCCCACCAACTCAAATCCGTGTAAATCAATTACTAAGGACAGCAAACCTATCACCGTCGACAACAATGCGTACATCCCGACACGCAATGCGTGGTATGGCGCGGAGACCACGCCTGTTGCGGTTTCATCAAATCTCCAATCGGGCAGTTCTCGTCGTAACCGGCGGTCGATTGCGGTGGGGCCGGCGGGGGTGCCGTCGAAGGTCTCCAAGGTGGTCTTGAAGGAGTATGCCGAGGCGGTGGAAGATGCCGGGGTGCTGTCGCCGGCCCGGGCGCTCACCCCGCCGGCGTGCAACGGGCTCCAGGAGCTCCTCGAGTGGCGGGGCTCGACCGTCGACAAGCCCAGCACCCGCGCCACCTGCGGCACCGGCTGCGGCGGCGACTCGCAGATTTTTGCCGCCGACATTTTCCCGTTGATCACCTGGCTCGTGTTTTTCCTGTTTGTTATCGTCGCCGTCGTCCGCACGATCGAGGCCATCGCCAACCGCGGCGAAGGCAAGACGGGGAGCCGCATCGTGCCCGCGGTCGGGTTTGTGGTGACCTTGCTCACGCTGGTCGGCGTCGCCCTGCTTTATACGAGCGACCACGACTCGTGCCTCGAGCTCTTGACCCCCGGCGACGAGCCGGCCATTCTCGGGCGCCAGGCGTACCTGTGGTACGATCACTTCACCGTCGAACGCATCGAATGGCCGTTTGTGATGGCGTTTGTGTCGTTGTCGGCGACGATGCTCGCGCAGATCCTGATGATTGTGACCTCGAAAAAGATTTTCTGGGAGATTGCGCTGTGGTTTAGCCCGCTGACGATCATGATGGTCGCCGAGGTCTGGGTCGCCACCGGCACGTACGGCGCGCTCATGTTTTTCCGGCCCGAGAAGCACGACCCCCGCGAGATTGCGTTTACCGAAATCACCGCCGTGATCATGCGGGTGCTCCAGAACAAGGAGGTGTCGGGCATTGACATTCACGACGAGCTCGTCGAGGCGTCGCACGTCATCGTCGCCGCCCTCGCCACGCTGATGATTGTTGGGCTCGCCTACGTCATCAAGCACGACGACAGCGCGGTGGCGGCCACCGGCACATCACAGGCCACCGGCGTGACCAGGCTTTCGCGGATCGCCCACTTTATTGTGTGGATCGCCGGCATTTACTTGTGCGTGGACCTGTTCAACGCCCGCGAAAACGCAAAGCGCACCCGCGAGGAACCGTCGGTGCTCAAGATGAGCGCGCGCAACGACCTGTGCGACCTCGACGGCCAAAAAACAACCATCGACGGGCTCGCCGCCACCGCCGTCGCGGCCACGGTGCTGCTGACGGTGGCGTTTGCCATGACGATGATGAAAGTATCTGAAAAAACGACGGCGAGAATGGCCGCCGCCTACACCAAGGCCGTCGCGGTTCTTTCGGCGCTCGTCACCTTGCTCATCGTGTCGGCGTACTACGCCCAGAAGAACACGGCGTGCCACGTCGCCGGCAGCACGCAGGGCTTTGCGTCCGTCTCGGGCTCGTTTATCGCGGTGGGCGTCTTTGCGCTGCTCCTGGAGGTCAACGACGTCATGTTCGAGCCCATCACCACGGGCGTGCCCACCGCCCTCTACAACCGCGTGCGCAGCGCGATCCGCGGCCGCTTTATTTAGAATCTTAGTCGTGCAAATTAAAACCGGATTGCTATATGAGCAGCCGCGGTTGTCCTTGCAGGTGGCGGTAATCCCCAAACAAAAAGCATGGCCGACTCGATGGCCGGGCCGGGATTCGGGAGTATGAGCGGATACACGATTCCGATGCAGTCGCTTGCGTATTTCATGCTGGGCGTGTCGGAACTGCCGCCGTGCCCGTTTGGGCTCGAGTTTGGCAGCAACCCCGGTCAAATGTCGTACTGGGACTACGGCGCGCGCGTCAACTGCGGCCTTTCGTTGATTGAGTTTCGCGAAACCAAAAACCCGTTTGTGTTGCCGGGCTTTTCGTCAATTACAGGCACCTACGGAACCGACGTTCTCAGCGGCGGGCTTTACAACAACGACCAAAACATTAACATCGACTTTGTTGGTTCTTCTTCGGTCGGTGGGGGGCTAGTATTCTACGACGTATTTCTATGCAGCAGCAGCCGATCGTCGAACCCGTCGTCGTCGACCTCCAACAGCGTGGAGTTTGAATTATTCGGGGGTTTCATGTTTGACGAACAGTTTGGCGTCATCAACACGGTGACCGGCGAGATCAAGATCCCAGCGACCAAGAAGTGTCGAGCCGCAATGAAAAAACGGCCGATTGTGATTCGGGGCAAAAGAATCAAAGATCCCATTTTTACGCACCAACGGACCACGACCACTGATTTTGGTGTTTTCATTTCCCAGCTCTGGGACGCCCTTGGTTCCCAAGGCCAAGAACCCGGTGGAACGAACACGATCGAAACAGCCACGGGCGCAACGATCGAGATCGCAGAGGATTTATTGCAGTCTACTGAAATCTACAGAGTCTCCGAGCGCAGCGCAAAACAACGAATCGCAAAAACCACAAGCACCGAGCAAGTGGTCGGCGGTGTTTGGTTTCGTTTTGACATGGTGGTAATCGATCAACTCAGCACGAACGATGGAGTCATCGTTGATGGTACTTTTACAATGTTGGAACGAAACCGACGGAAACCAAAGGCAAAAGAACAAAAAGGCACAGACCCAAACTACCGCGGACAAGGCAAAGACATCTCTGATGCTCCTGGAATTTCAACATTGAATATAGAGGCAGAGAAGATTGATCGGGTGTGCATGACGGCCGTCACGACAAGGTGTCGTCAAAAGTTCCCGCTTCCGTTTTTTGGATCAGCTCTTGCGCTTCCCCTTGATAGCATTCAAGGCACATTGATGAATTCTGTTTTTTGGACTAATCTTGGATTTCTGACGCGCGAGTGCAAACGCCCACGGAACTCGAATGGAAGAAACATTCTCAAGTGGGCAGTCGATGACTCCGGCGGTTCTAACGGCGCCGACAAGGCCGTCGAGGAATCCAATGATGGCGAGGTGTTTGCCCACGAGTACAACGAAGATTGCACCGATGTCTGCGAGTCGATCGACGAGCAACTTGTCCTGGTTGCACTTAAGATGCAACTCTTTTGTGCGTCTGTTTCGAACGCAAAAGAGAGCCAGAAGTTGATATCGATGTCGGCGGCTCATGCCATGTGCCAAAGTGCGGACCTTGCGACCTACGTTGTTGGTGTTCTCAGCGGCGATACCGACGCTATGCACGAGATGGCTACCATGGCTGCACATGTCGGAACCGCACAAAAAGAGTACACCGCCGACTCGGACTCGGCGAGCAAAGAGGACTCAAAAGGAGTAACAAAACGGTCGCGAAAAGACGATGAGGACGGCGGTGAGGCAAAACGTCTGCAAGTGAAACCCGGAGGCAAAAAAGGAGTTCCAATTTTAAAACTCGCGAACGACGAAGCCGCTAGTCCATTGGCAATACGTGGCGATGGTAAAAGCGACCAATCACTCCTGAAGATGGAAACATCCAAGGACAAAGCAATGGATGAAGAACAATCACCAGAAAAATACGCTCCGTACGTCCCGACCAAAACTAGCTACGAGTCCGAAGGATACAAAACAAATTCGAAAACGTGTGCCACCAAACCGTTTGTGCTAAAGCCAGTCGTGCCTCAGGTTTTTGTCTGTTACACGCCGCCGCCACCGCCGCCGCCGCCGCCGCCGCCAAAGCCCTCCAAGTGCCCGCCGCCGCAAAAGTGGAAGGGATACACGAAACACAAGGTCAATACTGAATTTTACCACCGAGTGAACTGGGTGGCCGAGCAAATGGCCGAATCCGTACAGTGCAAAAAGGAATTGTTAGTGATCGAAAACGTGCTGCTGGACCCCGTGGTCGACGAGCAATATAAAAACAGCGAATGGGTGCTTGCCAACAAGAAATGCGCCCAAGTGAACGACAAAGGTCTTCACCTTTGCGACACCGGCTGGACGTGCGTCGACGGCGAAAAAACATGGGGTGAAAATGACGCGGCGGCCGAGTTGTGGACCAAATCATATACTGATGGACTTATTAACATTGTGTCAAATAGTTTTGACCCTACGTCTGAGAAAAAAGGTCCGCCAAAGCACGGTAAGCCCGGTATGGGCCCACACAAGAAAAATCCCAAGGACGATAACAAACGATCTCGGCGGCAGGTCGGCAGCGCACGCACCCGCCGGGTTTTGGGCGCAGTACCGCCGGCACAACGCCTGAACGAGCTCACGACAAGCAAGGCCAAGCGCAACCCTCCGCTGTTCCGGGAGACGTACGTCGGCCAGGCGCTGTCGCCGCCCGCGTGCAACGGTCTCCACGACTTTAACGAGTACAAGGGATCCAAAAAAGACGACCCCAAGCACGATGCCACGTGCAGCGACACGTGCGGCGCAAGCGTCGATTTCCGAAAGTCGACCGCGGTGACGCCCGTGTACTTTTTGCTGCTGGTCGTGCTCGTCGGCGGCGCCGCCCGCATGATCTACATGACACCGATGACGCCCGTCGACGACGATCAAACGATGCTTGTCCGCGCCATCGGCGGCGTGTCGGCCGTGTGCTTCGTGCTGGTGCTGGCGGCCCTTGCGCTGTTCCACGCCATAGACGACAAGAGCTGCCAAGACCACATGACCGCCGACGCCGCGTACAAGCTGCTCGGCAAGACGGCGTGGCTCTGGAACACGCACTTTACCACGCAGCAGATCATGTGGCCCACGTACGTGGCGTACCTGTGCCTCATCTACGGCATCTTTGTGTCGGCCGCGCTCGTTTTGCGACCGACGAAACGCGCGCTCGTGGCCGTCGTGTCCACGACGCCCCTGGTGCTGCTGACGGCCGGCGAGGTTTGGGTCGCCATCGGGACCTACGGGTCCATGATGTTCCACCGGGCGCAAAACCCCAACGTCGAGCTCGTTCGGTGGGTGCTCGATTCGGTCACGATTGCGCGGTACGAAGAGGCGCGGATCGATTCCACCACGCCCGATCACATTGCCGTCGACGACAAGCTCGAGCACGGCGCCGTTCTGTTCCTGGTGGCCAGCGCGATCATGCTTCTGGGCGTCTTTGTCGGGCTGGCCCTTCAAACATACTACGCCCCCGGCACCAAGTCGGCGCCGACCGCGACGACCAACCCGATGATGCAGCGGTTCCTGTACTTTTTGGTCTTTTCGGGCTCGGTGTTTTTCTGCGTCGACGTCGATGCATCCCGCGAGTCGCTCGGGGACCTGCGCGATCTGGCCGACGACTTTGTGGCCAGCTCGGCGCGGGGCAAGGTCTGCGACGAAAAAAACTCGGAAACAAGCCTGACGGCTTTGTACGTCTTTGCAATCATTTTCACCTGCGCGATTGGCGTGTCGTGGATCATCGTGCTCCTTGCCAACCGCGGCAACGTCGACATCTCCAACAAAGCCAAAGGCCGGGCCTGCATCATCCGCGCCGTCTCGACCATCGCCATCATGTTTACCATCATCATGTACTTTTACGGCCCCAAGAAAACGGCGTGCTATGTCTACAGCCCCGACCGCGAGTTTGCCATGTACACGAGCTCGCTGTTGGCCATCTGCGGCCTGGCGGCGCTGTCGGACATTCGCGATCTTGTTGCGTTTTAAAACACCGGAGAGCCACCACCGGCGGTAAGGATTGCCGGTACGGGGTTTACGCCGGCGGCGGTTAAACCCAAAAAAATAAACAATCTCGAGGCGCTTGGTTGGGGGCGGGCATTTTTAGCAGCGCTTGTGGGTGGGATTTTTGCAAGTTTGCAGACGGCGTACGGGCGATGTATGTATGGCCATCCCGTGGAGGCAGCCGCCGATGTCAACGGCACCGAAAGGATCGCGCGCGAGCAGTGCCATACAGACCCATCTAACATACGCAATGATCCGTGAAAACGGGTCGCCGGGTGCCTTTCATAGTTTTTTTGGCACGACCATTGGACATCCAAAAATTTAATATAGATTGACAAACGTCTGTATTGGACGTAAAAAAATGTAATATAAGCCGACATGGAGCGGTGATGGACGTCCATGAGCCTTTGTAAGATTTTGGACGTCCACGGCAGCTGCCGCAAAAAATAAGATACATTTACATGTCGTAACATCCGGCGGTGGGCATGTTCACGGGCCCCACCCAAGGGCAGCCGCCGCCGGGAACAGCTGCCGCAAACCATAACATAGATTTTTTTTTGTGCACAAACCGCAAACGTAAATCTTCACTTGTGCACCGCCCAAGAGTGGACAACTAAACCCACGACGGCGGCCACACCGCAAAATCAAAACATATGTTTTTGTGCACCATACGCCGTCGTAGTTTAAACTACCCGCAGACAGCAGACACGAAACAAAATACGGTTTACGGAATTTCAATACAAATCAAGCACACGGTCAATAGTGGGGAGAGGGGGTTTAGCGCCAAAACCCCCTTTCCCTCAATCCCAAATCCCCCCACTTCCAAAGAAAAGAAACGCAAGCTACTCGACGTCAGACTCGGCGTCGGAAGAGTTGGGCCCGCCCGCGTCCGACGCCAGCCGGGTGCGTTTCGCTGCGGTCTGCATGTAAACGCTCGACTCGTCAAAACTCGAATCCCGGGGGCGCTTTGCCGCGTAAATGTCGGCGTCGCCGGGGGCATCCGCCACCGCGGCGGTGCGGTTGTTCATGGGAACTGCAAACACCTTGAGCCCCCACGGCCGGTTCAAAAACGTGTCCCAGACCATCGTCTTTCGCGGCGTGTAGTGAAAGCCGCAGCTGTACGACACCGACCCCAGACACTTGATGTACCACTGGCCCTTGGAGCTCTTGAACGACATGGCTCTGATGATTTCGAGCGCCGTCGTCGTGGTGTTGCCCGCCGCCACCGTGATTGGCGGAAACTTGACAACGGCGGTCGGGTTGTTCTGCGCAAACTGGTAGACGGGGTGATCGGGAATGTCCCCAAACACCTCCTCGATCTCGGGCGCAACATCGGGGCCCTGGCGCGTCGACTTCTTGTCTTCCCAGTAAATCGGAAACCCGAGCGTCACCGTGCTCGGGTCGTCTTCGCCGTCGCCCTCTTTAATCTTGAGGGGCCGAGCAAACACAGCAGACTTTTGACCCTGCCGCGCAGTCAGGTCGGCCTCGATCGACTTTGCAAGATTTTTGGCCGTGACCCCCGGAGGCTTGTTGTTGGCCGTCAACGTCTTAAACTGCGACGCGTACGCCCGCCCGAGCACGCTTGGCTCGCCGCTGCTGTTGGCTGGCCCGAGCGTGTTCATCAAAAACTTGAAAAAGTCTGACATGCCGTCCATGGGCTGCGTAATCATGATCCGCAGCACGGCCTTGCTCGGATCCGTGTCGAAAAACCCCACAATCGAGTCGACATCCGACCGCAACGAGACCTGTCCGCTGCCGTCGCTGAGCTTTGGGTACGAGGACTGCGAAAATGTCACCGGACCCGATGGAAAAATGGCCGGGTTGCGCTCGGTAAATCGCTTTTTGTAGTACTCAATGTCCTCGTCCGACGAGGGAACGAGCGATGGCGATAAATCTTTCGTAGCGCTCATTGTGAGTTCGTACGCCGGCACACTGCGTGTCACTTTCGAGCCAAGGGTATTTGAGTGTTGGGGTGAGTCACAGTGTGCCCGATGGCCTCGTCCTTTTAGCACGCGGTTGGCCGGCAATGATTGTGGTTGTGAAGTCGTCGACGACGGAAAGAAATTATGTGCTCATGTCCATGTTTGCAAAAGATTTGACCAGGGTCGGACCGACGCGGCTGCTCCAGCCGCAGAACCACACGTTTGCTCCGGCCAAAGCCGCCACAATCCTCGTCAGCGTGCTCACCCGAAAACTTGTGCCCGAGCGCGACGTCGTCGTAAAAACGGTGATTCTTCGCCGCCCCCCCGCAACGTTTGCGGACCGGTGCTCCGCGGCGGCTGCCACGACCACCGCCACAATAACCATCAACGCGTACAAAATGCACTTTGTCGGCTTCCAGCTCCACCAAAAAACGCACCTCGCTCAAGAAGACTCGCTGTGGCAAACAAAGTTTTGGTGTCTGACGTCCAACGATCGCCTCGTGGTTCCCAGAGGCTTTGACATGCTCGGCGACCCGTACGTGTTTGGCAACGGCTCGGCCGTGGGGCTCGCCACCGCGTGGCACAACTACACGCTGCGGGCGCTGTGGCTCGCCAACCCGAACAAGCCGTTTGAAGACCTGACCACCCACGAGAAGCGCGCGCTCGTCGCGTGGACGCTCCAGGGCGCCGCGTGCATGTACTGCGACGGCGGCATGCAGCTCAAGGACACGCGGGGGCTCCCGGACGAAACGTTTGGGGTCCGCAAAGACTGCGACGGCATGGCAGTCGCGGTGTGCTGCTTTTTCACCGCGGTGACAAAGTTCAAAGAAAGCATCCTGGCCACTATCAAGAACACCGATCTGTTTGCCGAGTACAGCAGGCCGTTGCTCGAGTTTGCAACCTCTACGTTCTGCGCCGCCGGGTTGGTGTTTGCGTTGGCAGTCACCCCGGGGGTCATCTACCCGCACAAGAACCACGGCGTGTACAAGGACACCGAGATCCACCAAGCGTCGCGGCCCGCCTGCATCACGCCGTTTGGCCACGCCCTTGCGATGCTCGTGTGCCGAAAGCCAGCCGACGACCCGCTTTTGATCGAGACCACCGCGGTCACCACCATTATCGGCGAGGACAAGCTGCCAAATTTTACCAATTTGGTAAAGGACAACGAGTACGGCGACATGGCCAACGCGTTTCGGGACATGCTCCACGCCCGCGGCATCCGGCACGGCGCCTTTTTCGCCGCCCGCCGCTGGGTCGACCACCACGCCGACGGCGGCACGTACGCGTACAAGTTTGTGTCCCGCGTGTACTTTGAGAACAAAACGGTCGACGGAGCCGACGAGAAAAGCAACCCCGACCCCAACGGCCGGGTGACACGCGCCGACCTCCGCAAGATCCAGGAGCGTGCGGCGATGCACAACGACAAAACGGGCACCCGCCGGTCGGTCTGCCCGGGGTTTCTGCGCATGCCCCACGTCGACGGAACCACAGTGCCCTACGGGCACCCCGTGACGAAACTTACGCGCATGTGGACACCGGGCGTGTTTATGACGCAGTTGAGCCCCGAGGGCACGCAATGCGGCGCCGTTGCAGCACAGCGCACCGACGCGCTGAACGTGCTCACGTCCGAGTTTCAATTGCCGACCGCAGAAAAAAACCGTTAGACGGTCGGCGGCGCTTCGCGCCTTTTTTTTAAATGCAACGGATTGGCAGGGGTTCTGCGGGTTTTTTCGTTGGTGGGTCGGTACCCATACCGCCCATCGCGGCCCCCACGTTTTTGCCTTTTCTTTGGTCATTTTTTCTTTAGTGGGCGGGTACCCATATCGCCCATTGCAGTCTCTGTGGCTTTATTTTTCTAAGCACCCTTCTCTGTGGGACCCAACAGTAGGGTACGTTGTCTAAGATTTCTTGACATTTTCGTATCTTGAAAATGTCTATTTATTAAGAACAATACCGTATATCATCACCCTATATCTACAATATATTACTAAGTATAGAGAATAAATTTGGCAGAATGAATTAATGATAAAGTAGGTTTATCACAGAGCCCCAACGTGGCGCATTGAGTCACAGAAAAATCCCGTGTCCTGCGCCTGGCGGCGGTGTCTTATTTAGGCACGGTGGTCCATTGGGGAAAAACAAGAACCGCCATGCCGGTGAGCGTGTACGCGCAGGGAAAGTGGCGCCGGGCCACTTCAAATCAGTACAGGGCCTTCTCCCAACGGGTGCCGAACGTGCCAATCACAACCGGTCACTGGACCGTGGCCGGCACCGACGGCGACTGGTACATTTACAGCAATACCGAGCGGTACAAAATCAAAAATGAATCCGCTGCCAGAGCCCGGCGACCAACAAAACGGGCCCAGGAGCCCCCGCGCGGGCAGCCGCAGCCGCAGCCGCAGCCGCGGTTTGAGGATCGCACCGCGACGATGGCGGCGGCGGGCAAAGCGCGGGGGCTCGCCAACGACTCCAACGCCAACGCGTGGTCAGCCCAAAAGGCCGCAGTCTTTTTTGAGCTGTACCGCCAACAGTTTCCGGAAAAACGCATCGACGACTATGTACAAGCAGTGACAACGTATGTGACCACACCAAGCATCACCCAATCGCCCAAGTTCAATTTTACCTTGGTCGCCACCTTTGGGGAGATTGCATTTGCCGATTCCGGCTTGACGCGACAAGGGTTTTGGGTGGGGCAGGAACGGTTTGCCAACAGCAACGGACCCAGCTACAAAACGATGCGAGCAATGGCCATGACACTGTTTAATGAAGCCTACGCCACCCTGGCGCGGCCATAACACCCCGGGCCCACCGCGCGTCACCCCTGCGGACGCATAAACTCGTACGACAAGGCGATGGCGTGCGCGTCTGTCGTCGGTGTCATGATCGGCCATATCCAGTAAACCGTGCGCTCCCCGCGGCAAAACATGTCCCACGGCCACACGAGCCACATGCAGCGCAAGTAGCACATTGTCTTGGCCTTTGCCATCAAAATAAAATGTTTGCCTGGAATCAAGACGTCGACCAGCCGAAGCGCCTGGGGCACAACGGGGGCGTAAACCGCAGACGGCTCGGCTTCAAACGCGTCCGTAAACATGGTCAGCTCAAAAAGCGGTTTTTTGGCGTTGCCGGGTTCCACCACCGCTTGCAGCCCCTGGCTAAATTGTTGGCCGCTCCCCCCCAGCGGGCCACCGTTGGCAACCGCCAGCGTTTCGAGCGCAATGCCGTCGACGGTCAAGTGGGGCGCGACGCTAGCGACCACGGTGCCCGGTTCAAGGCAGGCGCCTCTTGACAGAGCAGAAAAGTAAGTCCCCGCCGCTGGCCCGGGGCACTCAAATGTCACCAGCGACGACACCAGGACAGACACGGGTGACGAGCGGTCCAGAACCGTATCGAGATCATCAAGATGGGCGGTGACGCGCGAGCACACGTACACTGGATTGACAAACTCGACAAGCTCGACGATCGTGGCAATCGCCGACGGGTCGACAATCGCCGGCTCGTTAAACGGAAAGTTATTTGCAAGCCAGTGCTTGAGCTTGACCACGTTGACCCGGTACCTGCCGGCGACGCGGTCTCCAATGCGCTGAAACGCCTGTATCGGGCCCGAAAACAACACTTCGTCAATCAAGGTTAAGTAATCTTTGATGCGTTTCACGCGGTCTGCAATTTCGACAAGCTTCTTGGATACCCTTTGATGACTTTCAACGGCGTTGTCCGCGTGGGGCTCGGCCGGCGCACCGTGGGTGGGCTCGGCCACCGTTAAAATCGACGGCAAGAGCTGGGCGTACCCGGGGATTCGGGGCACGGACATTTTGGCGGAATCCGTGTGGATCGCGCAGTTGTGCGGTGTCGTAGGTTGCAACCTCCCACCGGGGGCGGCGCTGTTGTGCTCGCGAGCGCAGCGCCGCGGCGCCGCGTTGTTGTATTTCCGTGCCTATGACTCATGTCAGCACATTTGGAGTTTCTTGGCGTTTTATTGTGATGGACACGGCACCGATACCGGCACCAACTCGGGAACCGGCACCGGCACCGGCACCGGCACCGGCACCGGCACCATCGGGGGCACCCGTGCGCACGCGCCCGCGGGGCCGTCCGCCCAAACACCACCGGTGGAACGTAACGACGGGGGCGTACGAGCTGCTGCCGGGCGCGCCCTTGCCAAAGGCCGCCGCTCCGCCAAAGCAGCCGCCGACGCGATTTGTAATGTTTGCAAACGAGGTGCGCGAGAGTGCCAAACTATCGGGAACGCCAGTCGCCGCGCAGATTCGCGGCATGAAGCTCATGGCGGCGCAGACGTGGTTTGCGCAGATCTGGCGCGTGATGGACCCGCACATAAAAGCCCGGTACCACACGCTGTCGGACGTCGCGTGGAAACGCAAGGTCGCGGTACCGCCGTCTGAAACGTCGAGCGGGTTTGAAGCCTACTGCGACGCCAGCCTTCCGGCGCTTGTGAGAAAAAACCCAGATTATACATCCGAAGAGCTCGGAACCCTTGTTCACGACCACTGGGTCGCGTTGCCCAACGCGCTTAAAACACAATTCAACTGTCTGAACCCTCAATTCCCCGATGAGCGTGCCCCCGACGACGGTTAACGGTCGCGTGTCCAGCGGTCGCGACCTTGCGTGCCCTCGACGGCGGTTAAAGATCACGCGCTTGCTGGCCACCACCGACCATGCTTGAGTTTGTCTTCAAATGAGCCGCAACGCCGTGGGCGAGGGCTGGTCGTTGCTCGGCTTTGGATTCCTGAAGAAAGAAAACAGCTTTGACGAGCTCGCCGCGTTATCGGCTGGCTTGGTTGCCGCTGACGCCTGTGTTGTCGGCGGCGGGGCTTTTGGCGCCAAAACCACCACCCCTGGACCGAGCGTAAGCCGCGGCATCGCCAAACGCGGTTGTAGAGACGAGTTGGTTTCGTGGAAACACGAGGGTAGTGGTGGCGACTTCGCCGGACGTGGCCACCGATGGAAACACCCACCAGGCCAGCATATAACCAAAGGAAGCCATACCGCAGGTTTTGTCGATGCTTTGCTAAAATGGTGTCATTTCGATCATCCGCGACAGCTGACGAATTGTGTTTTGAAACTGGAGGTTGGTTTCCGCGCGCGACCGCGGATCGCGCCAGTCGGGCTGCGCGCTGGAAATCACGTCGGCTGCCAATGAGATTGCCCGGTCGTATATATCTTCGTTTTTTAAAAATTGTTTTCGCTGCGGCACCTTGGTGGTGGCGCCCTTGGGGTACAACGACACATAACTCTTGGGGTGGAATTCCATGCCGACGCCCGAGAACACGAGCGACTGTCGGTTCATGGCCTCGGTCACCTTGAGCTCGGCGGCAGTCAACAACTCCGTTTTTAGCAGGTAGCCGTCAACGCTGCACACCGTGGCCGCGCTGACGCCGTGGTTGGATTTGACGCGCACGTACAGCGGCTCGTACAGGTTGGTGTTTTGCGATAATGGCCCAATGTCGTCAATCGGTTTTGCGTGAGTTTTTTGAACGATGGATTCTACCTGGACGTTTAAGAAAGACGTTTTGTTGGCCGCAAAGAACAAAGTTCTGCCAATGTCGGTGCTCGACGATTCGTGCCAGCCGGCAAAATTATCGTGGAGCCACGATGCCACCGATTCGGCGGTAAACGCGTGCGCGGGCATGGGGAGATTTACCAACACACGGTCGCGGCCGAGCCGCCTTTTGTGCGTCCCGACGAGCACGCTAAATTCAATCGTTGGCGCCGTCGACGAGATATACGACCGGGCATGGGACTGGTTTTTAACCTCTTCTGAACGAAAAGCCGCGTTTTGTCTCACGCCGGAGATTGAAGCCGCGTTCGGGGCGGCCATGGGCTGTGGCGCACCAACGGGGACCGGGCAGTCCCCGTTTGCCGCGCTGTGCCCCGTCAAGGTCAAGGTCATTAAGCACCTCTCGTCGCGGTACACGGCCGTGGCCGTTTCGGCCGCCAACGACTGGGCCGCGGAGTGCTTGCACCGTGTTGTCTTTGGCGAGTGTCGGCTGGATGCGCTGGCGTGGCAGCTCGGGCAAAGGGTGCAGATGGTCGAGCCGGGGATTTTCGTGCCGCTCAGCTTGGTCAAGGCAATTCTCGGCGCCGGAGGACGGACCATCCGGTCGATTGAGCGACACGTCAAGACGACCCTGCACGTGCTCCCGATTGGCGACACCGCTGGAACCCACGCCATTTTTGTGTCGAGATCGTTTACGCTGTCGCGAAAAAACACCGAGGCGGTGCGCCGAATCGTGAGCAACATCCTCAGCCGCCAGTGGGTGGCAGTGACCAGCAGGGAGATGTACGCGTATGACTGGTATCGCGTCCGAAAGAATGGCACCGTCGTTGCACACGGGGGCCCGTTAATGTGCGTGTTCTTTGGAAAAACGCAGATCGCCATGCGCGACCACGAAGGAAGGCGTTTTTTCTTTGACCGCGCTGTCGACACGATTGAGGCGTTTGCGCTGTGATTTGTATCAACGCGGGTGCGCGGTGGGATTTGTACTAAATCGCGCGCGTAAAATTGTGTCGGGCGGCGGGGTTTCTGGAAACCTTGGCTTGTTTTTAATACGAGCGACGTGAGTTTGTTTTCAATACGAGCGGCGGGCGCGCGGGTTTGTTCCCACGGCGGGCGCGGGCGTGTGGACAAGCATAGGGTTTTGACTATATGCCTCCGTCACTGGCGCATGTGGTGAATCGCGACAGCAGCAAACGATGGACCCACGCACGAAGGAAGTCATCACCTGTCTGCAAAAGAACGCGGGTGCGCGTGACTTGCCGATAACGGTATCCGCCGAAAATGGCAACAAGATGGTCGTGACCGGGATCCGCAGACTGTGCGCCCGCCGGATTGCGGGGCTGTGCATGACGCACGGCAAGTCTTTTTCGATACGGTACGACACGGTGCCAACCGAGACGCCGGCGCTCCAGCTGTACGACACAACGCAGTGGGATTCGCCCGTGGCACCGGCGGTATCGAGCTCCGAGCTGGCCACTGTGGTGCTGTGGGCGTCGAAAGCGGGCCTCGATGTCAACGCCGAAATGCAGGACACCAAGCGCAGCGGGTCGGTGCTCTGCGTTAGTGTGACCGCAACGGGGACGGTGACGTCCAAAGACGTGCAAAACCTCTTGGCCCTGTCCTCGGTCGTCAATATCTTTTTTAGTGGCAACTCGTTTGACGTGTATTTCTCAAGAAAAACGGGGCTCCTCGGGGGTCTCAACCACATTGGTCTTACGCGCGGACACGGTAGCAAGTTCCGCGGCAAAAAAATTGCTGGTAAAAACTCAAACCGACGCCGAGCGCGTCCGCGTCGCCGTCGCCCGAAACCCCAACGCAGTTAACACGGCAGACGCCAGCGCCTCTGGGCACATGGTGGACGCGTCGACGACGATGTCGTCGGAAACCTTGCTCTGTTTGTGAAGCGTTTCGAAGAGCTCGAGCTGCTCAATGGATACAAAGATGTCCTCGGGTTGGCGCCGCGATTTGACTCTAAATCGGCAAATCTCCTTGGGCAGCGACAAGTACACAAACCGGTCTGGTTCCCAGTAAAGGTGGCCGTGGAGCAGCATGTACGTCTGTGATTCGTTCTCGTCCATAAACCCTTTGCACACGAGCGCGGTTACAAACACATCTAGTGCTGATATCAAACTTCTTTCGACAAACACATGCCGCGTCGTGTGGCCTTTGCAGTCGGAAATTGATTTGTAAATCGCCGCGTAGTGTTGTAATACTCTTGCCTGAAACGCAAAGGCCCACCTTGACCGTCGCCCGCCGCGAGAGGCATTTCAACATTTGGTAAGATGGGTCACGACCAAGTGCACGCGCGAGAGGCACTTTAACCTTTGCCAAGATAGGCCACGATTGATGGCACGCGCGAGTGACCAAGGCAACGACGCAAAACAAAACGCACCGCCGCGGCGCTTCCCCCAGTTTCATTAAAAGTGGCCTCCACTCGTTTACCGGTTCGGGCACCACGTGCCATCCGCGGAGCCTAAAGCTGTTGATCAACGAGCTTTTCCCTGCCCCGACATTCCCTTCGACGCATATGATCATTTAGCTGCGCCGCTACGGTTTTGGCCGTACGTATATGTGACGTAAACGCCGACTGACAGAGCCACAATGTCGTTTGACGACGTTGAATTTGATCGTCCGCCTTTGAGCCTCTCGCCTAAAGAGGACGTTGGGTTGACCGACGCCGAGACATTGGTGTTGATCACACAAGAAAACGGGGTTGCAGGGTCAAAAGAGTTTCTTCGCTTTTTAAAGCGACAAATGAAAGGCTCGGTGTTGTTGTTCGAGTGGTTCAAACGATACCCTCAGTTTTTTGGGTGGTACACAAAAACCGAAATCACCGACACACCCGAAGCAGGCCCTGTACGCACAACGCCGCTGATAGCAACACAGAGCTCGGGCGCCGGCGCGGGCACGCAGAACCTGGCGGCGTTGTTTGGCTCCGTGTACGCGCAAGGGGGGTTTTGGCCGGACGACGACGAGATGCTACCGCTGACCGCGCTCAACCTGTTTTCCGGAAAACTTCAACCCGCCTGGAAAAAGAGCAATTTGCGTTTGCCGTTGTTTTTCTTCACCTTTGTGCTTTTTGGGAACGACGCCGAAGCACGCGAGTACAAACGAATAAAACAGAGCGTCATTCCAAAATCGTTTGACGTCAAATTTAAAAAGCTCCGGGCATACGTGGAGTTGAATTCCCTCGCCCGAGACAATCTTGAGCTTCTTCGGGCCGACTCGCGGGTGCCCGTTGCGATTCTTGGATTTGAAGATGCGTGTCGCGCGCACAACGCCGCGTTGCTCGGCGCGCAAACTGCCGCCGACATTTTACGCCTAAACGCCGAACTTCGCCGACGAATCCCTCCATTCTTTCAACAATCGCCACCGACGTTGATGGGAAACACGGCCCGCGAGTTTCGCACCTTTTTAGTCAACCCCAACCAATCGATTATTTTGAACGCACCGCTGAGGTCCGAACAATCGATTCGTACGCCACCAAGTTCAATGAAGTCGGAGATTTTAAAGTTTTTGCTTGCCGACAAGGTCATACAGTGTTCGCACGTGCTGGATAGCACCCAGCCAAAAAGCTTAAATTTTGCGTCGAATGTTTTTGGCGTGTCTTTGAGTGCAAACGTACCTAAAGGCATGACTGTGGCAATTGATAAAATACCTGCGCTGGAGATGAGTCCAAGTCCAGGCTGCCCGTTTTTTGTGCACCTCAAAGGAAAAAAGGCCACGTTCAAGGATGATGATGTTTTTAAGGCGTATGCCTCCATTTTAAAGCCGGGGGCGTACTTGGGCACTTTCTCGTTTTTGGGTATTCATTTGTTCTCGGCGGATGAAGAAGCGACGTTACATTCGTATGGCTACGACGCGACTGTTGTTTCCTTTTGTGCGCTTGTGTTTGTGTGTCAGTTGATTTTTGGCGATAACGTCGATCAACAAAAGATTGTTGCAGCCGAAGCGCAGCGGAAATGCACGAATAAGCAAGTTGTGGCGACGTTGTCGTGGAACCGATTTGGGTTAAATGTCATAAGAATAGAAAAGTTTATGAGGAGGCTGATGACATGCACGTTGGTCACAGAGCTGTTCTTTAGTGGTCCGGCCGCCTGTACCTTTACGCAGTGGGGTACGTGCGGGGACATTTACGACGAGTTGTTGCTCAAGCGGTTTTTCCCAAGAACGTCGCAAAGCGCTGGTGTGCGACAAGTGCTTCGGAACACGTTTCTGCCGATTTTAAAGAAATACAACGCCAAGACGCACTTTGAATTTTGGAATAAAGCATTTGAACTGAAGACTAGTTTGTCGGGCACGTTGATGGACGATGACAGAAACCGTGTCGCAACAAGGCTCTACGAGATCCTGACAAATAATTACCGTTATTTGAAGCAAAGCCTTGTCAAAGCCAGCGCGGGGCTTACAGGCCAAAACATGAAAACGATGTTGGACAGGATGGACGAAAAACTTGCAACCATCGACAGAAAACTTGCCGTCGACGCGGCCAATAAGAGTGTCGCGCCCCCGCACATCACTATTATCAGAAAGCTCGAGGTCATTATCGAGCAAGACAAGCGGCTGAACCTGAGTCCATTTATTGGACCATATCAATTCCAGGTTATCGGAAAGAAAGCCCTTGAAAAACGACAAAAGAAGCGGTACTTTTCAGACAGCCGGTAGCTACACCCGAACATGGGGTGGAAGTGTTCGGCCGAAACCCGAACGGAGATGCTCGCCTCTGCTATACGCTACGTACCAAACGCCTCTGGTTCGCCACAGGTGAACGCCGATGTCGCCATCATAGACGTGAATTCTTGGGCCAGGACACGCCATATGGTTGGCAAAACGCCGCCGTCGTTGGTGGCAAAAAAACTAGTGGATCTGGGGTTATCGACCGGGGCATCGGTCATTGTGTTTTGCTGGGACACGCCGGATTGCATGTTGCCCGCCCGTGCGGCTGTGGCGCGACAGCGGTCGGCGCGGCAGCGCGTGATGCCCCCGAGCGAGTCGGTTATGGCCAAAATGACCGGCGCGGCGATGCCGTGCACCTGGGAAGAAATGCTTGCGGGGTCGCGGTCAAAGGCACACGCGTACGCCACCGTGTTCAAACTGCTTCAGACGCACGTGCTGAAAACGGTTCCGGACGGCACCACGGTGGTGACCCGCAGCCCGGTCGGCGGGGAGCCGTGGGTTTTTCCAAGGACGACGGACAGCCTGCCCGCCCGCACCGCCTTTGAACGGTTTCGGTACGGCGAGGCAGATGCGCAAGTGGTACTCGCAGCGCGGCAGACGATTGCGCACGCGCAAAGTCAAAAACAGCCAGTGCCTAAAATTGCAATCTTCACGTTTGACACGGACATGCTGTTGCAGCTTCACGGCATATGGCCTCGAAATATTTTGTTGGTGTGGGCCAAGGTGTACCGGGTTGGCGACGTTGTTCACCGCACCAAGAAAAAGCTCACCGCTGCTCAGATCAAAAACGCTCAATGGGAAATGGTCGACATGAACCGCCTTATTGCAAGCCGCAACGAGATGGCCTCGAGGCTCTTTTGGTTTTTGCTGATAAAAGGGGTCGATTACTGCACCGGAATATGCAAATACGGGTGGACCGAAAAGTGCCTTGCCAAAAAGGCGTTTGACAGCCGACACCCCGTTGTATCGGTGCAATCGGGGTCAAGAACCGCGACAGTCGACTTGAACGCCCTCCGGCTGGCGCTCAAAGACAGTCGTCACTCAAAGCGGCTTGACAAGCCGACTCCCGAAAAGGGCGGATCGCATTTTTTCGTCGACGACATTAACCGCGTGTTGTTTTGCATGCGGTATTATCTGCTTTTTGACTCCGCCCGCCCAGATTTTGGCGGGCCGGTGTTTCTGGACACGGTGTCCAAGCCCGCAGAAAATCCAGAAAATGTGTCTTCGTGGGTTGGCGAGCCCAAGACGGCGGTCACCCTGACCGACGAGTTTCCATCTGATTTTTCGGATGGTGGTCCAAAAGCTTGTCACCCAAGCGACGAAGCATCATTGCGCAAATACGAAACGTAGCGTATATCAGGCTGCCTAGACAATGCCTATAGAGCCATCATGAGCACCCCTCTGCTGCCCCACGAAACTGGGATCAACGGCGCTCACCACGAATCCATTGCGGATTGCAACAACGCGTCGGTACCCCTTTATGTGGAAGCCACATTAAACGACGACCTCACGCACACGTGTGTGATTGACGGTGCTTCGCTGCGCAAAGCCGCCGGCGTTGCTAATCAGCGCCAGCTGCGCTTCAAGGGTATTCAGATCGAGACCCACAACGAAACCAACGGCCCCGTTGGTATCTGTGTCAAGCGAGGTGACGGCAAGCCACTTGCCTTGACGTCGAGAGCATTTCACGTGCTTGGCGATGGCGCCGATGAACCCGCGTCTGTTACCGCGTGCAACCACGTGGCCAAGCCGCGGTTGCTGAGCACATCTGGTACTCAGCACTTCAAGGAAGGCATTGCCGGTCTGGACTACAAACGCCCAGAGAACTACCCAGAAGACCACCACGAGAACAACATGCTCAACTGCGCCTTTTACCCGGGCAACGACAAAGAGCTGACCGAGGCAGATGCGTTTCGGGGCACCATTTCGGCGGAGAAAGACGGCAAGACCATGGTCGCCGTCCGCATCAAGGATATGCCGGACGCGTCGACTGATTCTGTGATGACGCAGGTGATTTCGCGTGCCCTCGGCAACACCACCCGTCCAAACCCCCGGCAGCTGTCGGCTACGGGTGCCATCAAAGAGCTGCCGGACCCAGATGCTCCGGGCACCACCATGGCGTGCTTTGTGGACCACAAAGAAGCAATGGACGGTATGTTCCAGGACCTCAAACGGCGGGTCGACCCACCGGACGAATTTAGGTCTGGGATCAGGATTGAACACCACGGCAACCTGTCCGAAGGCTGCAAGCCCGGTGACAAGGTTTTTACTCAAATCAATGTTCTCCGCGACTGTGATGAGAGTGCCACCGGGGTTATTACGCGCGCACAGGTGGCAAAGGGAACGCCCATGCCGATGACAACCACCGAGCAAAGCAACGTCGCCCAGTCGTCGCAATGGCAGCAGGATTGCCACAAGGTGCTCTTTGGTCACTCCGACGGCGGCGCGGTTGCCAAGGTAGCAATCTCAGCCGGCGGAGACGATGGCGCCCCCGCGGAAATTGCAGAGCCTCCGGAGGCACCGCCGGCGGCCTTTGACGGCGAAGAATAACGTAGACATTGTTTTATTGTCTAAGCTTGTTTGTGGGAACTTACACAGCGTCGTGTGCGCTGCTGTGACTAAAAATTCAACCGCGTTTAGTATTGCGCACAGGCTGCAAATGCCTTCGTATGTCGTGAGCCCAATATTGCAGTCTTTATGCAACAGTAAACTGTTGACGTCGCGTTATCTTGAAGATATTCGCGTTTTCTCAAGAGCGGTTCTTGACCCCGAGGCAACAAAGTTGGCCGTTAGATTGCTGAAAGGGAATTGTAGGAAGTTACCACAAGAGCAAGCGCCGTTGCGGAAAAAAACATCGAAAACTCGGGAGAAAATGTCGAAGCCGGGCAAATGCTCTCGAGGTGCGCGTAGAGGGTGATGGCCTGTAAAATCATCGCAACAAGCCCCACGCTCAACGCGCCGTTGAGGTATCCTTTTGTCAGCACCGTATCTTGTGAAAAGACTTTACCAACGTCTCCCTGTCGCAATTGATCGTACGCCCGTTTAGCGCCCAACGCGCCCGCGATCAACACAGCCGCGACGAAATAAAGCACCAAACTGGTCCATCGCATGGCCAGCCTGGTTTTTCTAGCCACAATCGGCGAGCACAGCACGGTACCGTCGAATTCAAACGACGTTTCCGACAGCGTCTGGGTGCCAACAGCAAACGCTGCGATCACAAACGCGCAGAACACAAACACGGGGGTGCCAACAATCGTCTTGCTTTCTTTTTTGAGTTCGTCAACGGACCGAATTGCTGCAATGCACGAAAACAGGCTTACCAAGATTACGGTCGCAATCGTCGTTGACCACGCCTGAAACGTAAACGTTTCGCCCTCGAGCTCAGTCACCACTTCTTCAGAGGTTTCGTATTTGGTCGACAAAAGATCCTCGAGCGCAAAGATGGCGCCTTGTTCGACACCTGCCCGGGCGCCATAGGCAGAAGCATACAGACACGGGCTAATGAACAGAATCGCAACGGAAATATTGATGAGTGCCAAAGAAAAGACCCTGAAATTGTAGTCGGCAAGGAGCTGTGCCGTTTTGCGCTTGTTTTTGGTAATGACAACAGCGCCGAAGAAAACAGTCACAAACACGACCAAAGACAGCAGAATAATCAGAAACCGCTTTTCGGGTCGAAGCGCCGACGACGCAGCAAACGCGTTGAAGCGCGTAATGGGCTCTTTGTCATCTCGGTTCCAGAACACAAAAAACGTAATGTAGCCGACGGCGGCAACGATTGACTGCAATGCCCACATCGTCACTGTAAACTTTCCCGACTGAAGCTTGGTGACTGTGGCGGGAGGCTTTTCGGGCGATTGGGCCCCGGGCGCTTCAAACGCGGCAGTGCCAGCAAACGCAGCGGGTCTGTTCTGTTTTCCCGATGAAGTGACTGAAATTGGCACCGTTTTTGAGAACGTCAACCACGACGGGCGGTGGACAAACAGGGGAATGACTGCAAAGATCAGCGTCAACGTCAGGAACACCGGATCTGTACCACGCCGCTCTGTCCGTGCGATGGGGTCAACAAAAAACAGCCGATCTTTGACATCGCCTCCGCCGCAAGTTCCGGTAAGCGGGGCAATTGTAATGGCGGACTCCTTTGCGAGCGCATTCAGAATTTGGGAAACCCTCTCGATGTGCTCAAACTTGCATTGGCTGCTTTTGCAGCTAAACTCGACAGTCCCAGGGGCTCGCGCCAGCAAGACATTTTGACCGACGCCTGTAGCCGTCGCACCGATTGGGTAAAAGTACTCGGGTGCTTCGGTCGTGGCAACATTGGTGTAGCCAAATGATGAAAAGTTGAGCTCCCCGGCAAACTTGTTAAACTTGCTGTGCCTGATAAACCAGGCCGACGGAGCGTACGGCTTTGAAGCCGGAGCAGCGCCTCGCACGTACTGCACTACCAGGCACTTTTTGTCGTCGTCAAACCCCTTTGATGTCCACGGAAGCGTGTTTTTTGCACACGCCTTATACCACTGCGTGCTTCCTATCGTTGCGTTTGCCGCTGGTGATGCAATAAGATCGCATTTTGTGGTATAGTTTAGACGCTGAGGGTATCCATCGCGCGTCCACTGCGGCCCCCATCCGCTGGTTGCCGCCGCGGCAACCGCCGCCGCAAGCACGGCAAGCATTTTATTAGTTTCCGTTACGTGCGCATATACATTTAAAATGCAAAATGTCGTGATAGGGACTTTGTCTGCACGACTGCCACACAGCGCGAGCAACTCAAAACGCTGCAAGTTTTGCGCGTTTTACCAACCGCGCAGGCTCGCCATCCGCGCCGCGTTTTAGGAGTCGCGCCGCTCGAACCTTTTTGACAAGCCCAAGCCACGTTTCAAGGGTAAAATTCCGCCCCGCCAAAATGGCGCGTTTTGACTCGGTGTTTTCGTGTTCGATAAATCTGGATAGATTCAAATTCCGCGAATGCCAGTTGTCGTGGATCACGATGCATTTGCACCCGGCAAGGGGGCCAAAGCGAACAGCCGGGTTAATCGAACGAACGTGAATCCTTACAAGCCAACACCCAACCGCTTTCACAATGCACGAAAAAATGTCTGGGCCCATTGCCTCGCAGTACTGGTTGCGGCCGTATGCTTTATCCGATCGACTCACCAACCGGGCTTCAATTCCGTGAAGACAAAACAACCCCAAGCACTGGTTGATGACGTCGGCATTCCAGCGTTTCCACAGTCCGATGATTCGAAGCCATCGCAGGTGTGGATGGCGACGAGCCACGCGTTGCATCGCCAAAGTGGACGTCGAGTCCCAACGCGTGCCTCCGTGGTTATACGATTCCTGATTCTCAAGCGACAGCGTCTTCAAAGAAACGGGAAGCTTTTCTGCAATCGTCATCATCGTAAAAAAGGGCTGGCCGCCCGAGGTGCACGCCAAGCTCACGTCTTCCAGATTTTTGAGAAGCGTAAAGTCAACGTTTGGCAACTCAAACGAGGCCGTAATGGTCAATCCCAGTACTCGAAGGTTCACACATTCGCCTGGCGGGGGCAACTCGCGGAAACTGCCTCGGTTTGCAGTAAATGAAAGCGCTTGCCGGGAAAACCCGTGATCAAACAACCCGGGGCCGTCGCCGGTTTCTCGGCGTTCGACATCAAATCTAAAGTCGCGAACTTTGGACGTGCGCGGGTTGTCGTTGTTCAGTAGATCAGACCCAAAGAGCTTTTGAATAGATGGGTGGCACGATTGAAACCAGCGAACAGCCTCGTAGTTTTTGTTGAGAAGTGATATGTTCAACATCAAAAACTCGTTCAGCGAATCAAACAACGGCGACGTGCGTTTCCACCTGCTTCCGGGACCAGTGGGTCTTTTGTAGACGATGCTCAACATAGAAAAAAAGTCGTTCATAACCCGAGGATTGTGAATACACAGTTTTGTGAGGCACCGAAACCGAATGTCCAGGGTTTCAATCTTAAACCGAGTTGGGCCAGCAGCTGGCGTTGGGCCATAAAACAACCGACGTATTTTGCCGTCGTCTGAGATTGCCATGATCGACACAACTTTTCCGTCAACAATGTCGACCACTCGAGCGCCGGAGACAGGCACGGCCGTGTCATCTTCGCCGGGATTTATTGGCGCTTTCACGTCAACGGCGGCAATCAACGACCGCCAGCAGGACGTCCGATGAGTTGTGTCGGGTGGAATCCTAACCGTCTTGGGCGTCCACTTGAAGCGCAACGTTGGCGTCACCGGCGACGGCTCCGAACAAAAAAAAGGCACCGCCGACACAGTCGAATCCGACGTAAACCCCTTTGCGGGCGTCTGAAAAAATGCCGGGGTTATGTTGGAGACTGAAATGACACGAGCACACGATGATCTCAATGTGCGGTTGACCAGGGCAAGCTGCCCCAGGATCCGACAAACTTGGCTAAAATTTGTACACGTCTCCATGGCAGAGCCAGCCACGCAGTTGACAATTGTATCAAGCACATGCCCGGGCAGCGTTTCAAAGGCCGACACGTGGGTTTTTGCCGCGATCGCGGTTCTTTGTTCTTCGGACAAGTCTCTGATGTTGGCGGGACCAAACCCTTTGTTGATTTTTAGCTCGTCCTGGATTGCTTTTGAATCAAACACCCCGTGGATGCAACACATAAAATGAAAGTCGAGGTTGTCCTGTTTTGGCTGCTTTACCCTGCCAGTGTGATCGAAGAACGGAAACAAGAAGTGCGACACGACTTGTTCCGAACAGACGTTCTTGGAAAACGCGCCTTCGACAATATAGCGCACGCACTCGCTCAAGGGCGCGTTTGCCAGCACCCCATCGACGGCTTGCGACAGGATTTTCAGCACAAAGATTGGCATCATGCAGTTTAATAACCGCGATAGATGTTTCTTGTTTTTGAAAATCTCGCGAGCAGTCATACCGGGATGTTCATACACACAAACTTCATCTCCGTCGCTTGCAAACAGCAAGAGATCGCGCAGCGAGTGCACGGGTTTTCCGTTGTGCCGAAACACCTGCCTGTTTGGTGGTATGCCTGTCTTTTCCGCAACAATCGCCGGGAAAGACGAACTCATTGGCACCGTAGCCCCAAAGTAAGGCGCGTCGCCGGACCCACTTGAATCGGAGGACCCATATTTTAACTTGATGAACAGTGCACTTCGCATAGCCGGCGAATCCAAATCAGGCAGACGACTCGAAGACTCGGCCATGGCGACCGAGTGTTGTGATGGCCACTGACGCCGGCCGGCTATTTAGGCGTGGAATAGAATAGATGAGTCATACCATGGACAGCATAAACCTAAAATAAAATGAAATCTGGGTTTTGGGCACTGACTATTTTTGCGTGTTGCAGTATCGTTTCAGTTGGGCAACCCGCGGGGGGTGGCGGCGGCGGCGGCGGCGGCGGCGGCGGTGGCGCGTTGCCGGCATCAGACAGCAACCCCGCCGTGGAATCAACAAACGCCGAGCCGGCATCGTCAATGTCCACTGCGCCGTTGGTGAGCGGCGACGCACGAACGACGTCAACAACAACGACATCATCGACCAATATTGACTTTGATGCCGCGTTGTCAACGACAACGACGACGACGTCGGTTGAACCAGCGGGTCGTCTCGGTACCACCACGACCACGTCGTCGACGGAAATTGACCTGAGACTGGTTACTACGTCGACAACAACGTCCTCGAGCACAAATCAGCCAGACACCGAGCAACAGCCCGAACCCGAACCCGAACCGGAACCGGAACCAACGTTGCCCCCGGCGCCGCTGCCGACTGCATTTCCTACGCCATTTCCGACGGTTGGTCCAACTCTAGAAGGGACGACAGTTCAGGTTGTGGTGACTGTTGTGTTTGACGACATTGACCTCGAAGACCTCAGCGAATCAGACATTGAAGAAACCAAGGCATTAATTTTGGACTTTCTTGGAATCGACCCCGACGATGTTGAGCGCATAGAATTGACGTCCGGGTCGGTAAGAGCAGAGGTGGTTTTAAAAAGAGGCAAAACCCCAACCCCAGAAACGGAGGCGAAACTCAATCTCAATCAATTCGGCATTCCAGTGGTTGTCGACGGAAAAGAAATTCTTCTAGAGGCAAACGTCCTCCGCATCGAGACTGTTGTTGCACGGACAGACACGACGATCGTGCCACAGACGGTTGACCGACTAGCAAGCCTGCGAAGATCAGGCCCATCAAAGCAAAAGGCCAACGATGTTGCTGCGACACTCTTGGGATCGATTTTGGTCATGCTTTTCGCCGTGTGGGGGATCAGCGCGATGGAATGCCACAAAGCCCGACGAGCCGCACCCAGCGTACCATCGCCTGTACAAAACCGTCGCAGGCCCTTTATCTGACCTTTTACGAATTGCGGGGATTGTTGTTTTCTTGGTTGTCGTGCAGGAAGCAATCATCAATGTTCTCGACCACCAGGCTTTTAGCAATTCGGTGATTTGCAAGAATCAGACCATTTTGGAGGAGGCGGGTCGGTACGCGTACCAGCATTGCCAGGAGCACAAGCAGCTGGGGGACGCGTTTAAGCTGCGAACATGGGTATTTGCGTTCTACGAGGCGCATTTCTGCGCTTTGTTCCTGGCGGGCTTTGTTTTGCTTTTCCTATAAATATGCCACAATTATTTGACATATCTCCGTGGGTAACCCTGTCGCGCGCCTGACTATCATGTTTTTGTACGCGGATATGTGCGGTTTCCCGTCAAACATGTGCTTGTACCGGTGCAGTCTAAACGCCTTGCGTGAAATGCTGGCGGTCATGCGCAACGCCATGACCGACGGTAGCGAACGCAGCAGGGTCTTTGGTCCAAGCACCCCGGCCTTTGCAAAATTGTACAGAGAGTCGATTTCCAAAACGTCGTGCTCACCGCACCACGTGTCCGTGTTCGCAACGTGCCGACCAATGGTGATTGGGTATTTCTCCGCAAGACTCGACAAAATCGAATATTCATTACACTGTGCCAACCGATGACACAGGAGTTGTGCGTTTCTAACAATCTTCTTTTTATCTTGCGGGCTTTGTTTCATAATAGCCACCAGCGCCAGGCCGGCACTTTTTTCGCAAAGTACCGGCTGTGTGAGCCAGCTGCAAACGCAGAGCGGGTTGAACCCATTGCACTTCAAACATCGCAGCCGAACGGGAATCGCAGCCGCTTGAAGCGGCAGCTGGCCGTCGACAATCTTACGAGCCAAGAGGTGGTCGGGGCAGTCGGTGCAGCTCCTGAGCTCCAATGAGCTTTGCTCCCGGGGGCGGGTTGTATGCACCATGCAAACGCTGCGGACAGCAGTTTTCCGAGCGGTTCGATGTGCTTACACACACGTGTCGCGAGCCGAAACCGTCTCTTTGCGCGATGTGCGATGCCGAGTTTACAACGAGCAGAACGCGGGACAGACACGTGTTTGACGCCCACCTGATCCCCGACAAGTTTCACACGTGCCCGCTGTGCGGGACTATATACGATAGCAGGTCGAAATTAATGGAGCATCTTAGGGTGTCCAAGCGCTGCTTTAAAACAGAACTCCCGCTGTCGTTTTTTAAACATGATTCCGATTTACGCCGTTGTAACGATGATCATCGGCCACGCCGCTGGATTCTTAGCGGCTTCGGGGATGCTATCGATGTGGGCGATACGAGCGGCGATGCTGTCGATACCGGCGGTTGCAGCGACCGTGAGCCTGAAGCTTCCTCCGTTCGAAAAAGTACTCCTAGCGAGTTTGCTAGCGGTGGTCTTGGGGTTGACCTCGAACTGCCCGGCTTCCGTTTGGCGTCAAGTATTTGGACTGGTGGTCATGGCAGGCTGGTACGTCACGGCGATCATTGTTTCAAACGAAAACGAAGCCCAGATGATTGTGATTATCGTGACGGCGTCAATCTGGGGTCTTGACGTTCTTCAGAACCGAAGCGCCATAGTATATAAAGATCCCCAAAAATCATTTTAGGGGCACTGACCATGGGATGAAAGAGTTTGTGCCTTGGATTCAATCACCCGACGACACCGAGCCGGTATTTATTCTTTTATGGGTTTTGGCGTTGTCCCTGGGGATCTTAGAAGTCGCTTTGGCGATCTGACATGGGTATTCGCCGCCGCGTTGACATGCGGCGCCACTGCCGGCATTGAAGGGGCATCCCCCACTCTGATTGCAAACGGGATTCTGCTTGGGTGTATATTGGCGCAGACGTCATACTTGATTTCCATCTATGTGTCGGCAACGGCCATTTTTGTGGCTATCAGCTCCGACACGTTGATATCGGCGGTCATCTTGGCGTCGTGTATCACCTTGGCGTTTTGCGTTGAGTTCTTTCGATCAAAAGCCGCAACGGTTATTGCGAGTTCTGGCCAGACAAATAACTTTTCTATTTAAAATAAACTAAGATGTTGATATTGCTTGCGCGGCAACGTAGAGCATTGCGATTGCCACCGCCACGAACCACAATACCCACGCCACGTCGGTGCTGTTGCTGATGACCTCGGATAAACCAACCGCTACCAAATTTGAAGCAAACTGCGTTGCTACCGCTGTGAGCGACTCCAAGGCCGTTTTTGCCGCCGATGCCAGCTGGTACCACTCGTATCCACGGACTCCTGTTTTGGCGGCAGCGGCGCTTTTTATGCTGACCTCCAGAACCTCTTGGCCCAAAAGCCCCGCCAGCACTGCAACGATTGTCGTTGGCAGAAGAATCGGGACAATCTGTAAACGAAGAACAGGGTCGTAAGTATTTTTTATGCGTGTCGCTATGACTCACTACCATTGCCAACGTACTTCCATCCGCGTCGATACAATTGACGTTACAACCGAGTAGGTGATGGTGAACGTGAGGGTGGTTTTAAACATCCCGATAAGCTGAGTTCCCTCTTTTTGCAACGCTCGGCGGAGTAACGCCTGTGCAGACATTGTGCCGCCGGCATAAGCACCATGACGCAACGCCCAAATAACACGGTCGTCCTCAACGGCGAACAAGAAGCCGTCCGACGTTTTTTTTTGTCGTCTACAGCAGATATGGCGGTTGTAGGAAAACCAGGAACGGGCAAGTCACAGTTGCTGAGGCAACTGATTGCTTTGGTTCCAAAGGGCGCCACCCCGGTGGTGATTTGTTTCAAGGGCAACGACGCGTCGCGTTTTTGTGGGGACAAGGTGCTTGCTTCGACGATTCACAGCTTCTTGGCCGAGACCCCGGCGTCGAAAATTGACAGCCGCTCAGAACCGAGCAAAAAGTTTTGCAAAAAGTGGGAGAACACGCGTTGGTTGACTGAAAAAATGGGCGAGCCTTCGGACGGCTCGCGTGTGCACAAACTTGTTCTTTTCATAGACGAGTTTGCGCTCATCCCCAAGGCGCTGATGTCCTTGCTGGAGCGGTCCATTCAGAAAATCCACGAGAAGCCAATAGTGGGCCATCGCGTTCAGGTATCCCGAACGATCATGTTTGGGGATCTTCTGCAAGGAAAGCCCATTGGCGAAACGCCAGTGACGTGCAAGCTGTTCAGAGATGCCACCCCGTTTATATTGAATCGCTGCATGCGGTGTGATTGCCCAGAGTTGGAGACGCTCATTGAGTGGGCGAGACGAATTCGACCGCGGCCAGCGACCTCACTGGGAAAAAAGTTTGGAGAAATGGACCAGCGCATTGAAAGAAAGTTTTATGACATTCTCCTGTGGCACATGGCGCGTCCGACGCCACCGCGCGGCCTTGCCCGGATGACGCTCACCGGGACAAACGAGGATGTGGCGGTGGCTGTGAAAGTACGCATGTCGGTTGAACAGAAAAAAAAATTGTTGATTGTTGTTCCCAAGAAAACAAGACGGAAGCAAACGTCTACCTTTGGGGACGACGACGACGAGGGCGATATTGAACTGCCGTGTAGGCTGGATCTGATGCATAAGCCCGTGGTGAAAGATTTTGAGTACTATTGCACCTCGACGTTTCGAGGAACCGACAAAGAAACGGGAGAAGACACCGTCATCTACAACGGCATGACGGTGACGGTCAAGTCGGTGATATTTTCCGATTCAACCGCAACGGCCGGCAGCGACGACGAGTCAAGCGGCAAATCCACCTCGTGCGCGTCCGAGATTCGCGGGAAGGGCAATCCTAAAACGGGCGAGGTTGAATACATTGAAATCAACGTGGGCGGCCGCCTGGTGTTGACGACCGCGATTCGTCAGACGACGAAAACTTACGTCGTTTGGTTTTGGCCCTTTGTGCCCGACTGCGCGATGACGATCGCGCGCTCTCAGGGCAGGGAATTTTCAACCGGAGATGTTGTGCTCGACATGAGCGGCGTTCCGCTCAAATCTTACTTTCTGATGTTTGTAGTGGCGGCGACGCGCGTCCGGAAGATGGAACAGCTGAGGCTTGTCAACGTTGATCCCGAAACGCTGCGCAGAAGCAAGGCCGTGCTGCAAATAACGGACAGATCGTCTAAATATTTTGATCAACAAAATTTTGAATGGTTTCGCGCGGCGCAGAACCAGCGAAAGAAGGAGGAGAAAATCGAATTTAGGGACATTATCACGCCAAAGCCACCGCCGCTGCCGGGCGACCATGGGCGCGATGGCCCCCCAGCAAAACGACACAAGCGCGACTAGCGGTCGGGTTGGTTGGGTGAAGACAGAGGGCTAACCTTTTTGTCTTGGCTCATAAACAAGCACCGCAACCCGACCAACGCATACAAAAACGGCGTGTTGTCGGCAAAGATGGGGTGCAAGCAGACAAAGTCGCCCCCAGAGTACGATAAACTAGACGGGGATGAATTCAAACAAATTCGTCAAATAAAAAAATTGTTTGTGTCGAGAAAACTAACAGACACAGACATTGAAGCGAGCTTTGAATGCCTTCGCAACACTGGGTTTTTTTTGTACTCCGCACCGGTGATTATTCCGGTAAACCGGGCGTTTTCTATCATCATATCCTTTTTGAACGCGTTTGATCCAGCGCGCGGAAACGTGTTTGCCGAATACGACCCGCTGCTGCACAAGCTCATGTGGACGTCTACGGATCCGACCCAGTGGAAAACGCGGGTAATCGCGAGATCTTTTTGGAAAAGCATAGAGCAGCCGCTGGTGTTTTCCCCGCTGGATTTGATGGTTGCAGCCAACTCGCAAACCGAAATCTCTTTGCAAATTGGATTTTCCATGGCGACGGCGTTAGCTATGCAAATCGCCCGAAACTGCGACCGGTACGAAACGTACGCGCTTGTCACGAGGAATAGCAGCCCCCGCGTTGTTTTCGGCAAGGATATCCTTGCCTGTCCCGTATTTGGAACCAGCATCGCAGAGGAGACATTGTTTTCGTGACAAACGAGTCATGCCACAAACGACCCCAACGGTGGCGCGTGCGCGAGGACCTGTTTAGTGGAGGCATTGATTGCACCCGAAGGAGTGGTCAATGGCGGTTCGCGGCAGCTGAGCGCCCTGCATACCACACACGCAAATTTCTGTTGACCACATAAATCGTATATTACACCCCCGCCGTTACAACTAGTAAGCGCTCGTGATTATGGTGTTTGGGACAGCGCAGACGTAGGCCGGTGCATCAGGGCCGTGACAACACAAGCACAGAGCCATGGCGTCGGAAGAAAAATTCACGCGGACGCGGCTCGAGGACCTGGAAGAGCGCATCGATGCCGTCGAGCAAGAGGTCAACACGGAGGAAACCGAAGAGCGCGACGAAAAAATTGTCGAAACCATCGAAAAGGATTTGGTTGAGATTGTTGAAGTCACCGAGTCGGTTCCGTCCGTGTTCCTCCAGAACGCGCCTCTTATTTTGCTCGTCGTAGGCGCAGGCATTGCGCTTATCATGATTCGATTTATTGTGATGCTCGCAGCGCCCGCCATCGCATCGAAAGCAAAACTTTACACACGGGTCATCGACGATACGTTCGGGGGTATTCAGATCATTTTTAGGTTGTTTATAGCCAGCAAAGCCATCACCGCTGCTGGATTTCTTCTCGATTCAGAAAACGAGTTTGATCCCTTTGAAGCCGTGAACGTGCTCGCAACCATCGTGACGCCGTACCTCCTCGGCATTGCAAAATTCTCCAAAACATTTACCGGTGTTAACTTTAAGGCGCTGAAAACGGACGATGTCCAGGCGTTCTTTACCAAGCTCCCCGAGGAATGCTCTCAGTTTGACAACATCGAAACGGTGTTTTTGTTCCCAGTGAAAATGCTCGCAAGCGATACGATATGCCCGATCATCCGAGTAAGTTGTGTGTGTCTGGCGCGACCGACGATAGAATTCCCGCGACCCGCCGCGCGCGTGCACGAAAAGGGTTTGAGAACGTATGCTCTTACCAACGTTTGCCCGCAGGTAACATGGCCCGTCGACTGGCTGTACAGCGTGTCCACGTTCTTTCTTGGATGGATGTCGTTCGATGCAGATCCCACCGGTAATAACTGCCAAAAACCGGACGATCTGGGCTTTGCATGGGTTTGCACGGGTCTTGGCATGGGCTACATTGTCATCGATGTGATCTTCCCACTGCTGCTCTTTATGTTGTTTGGGTACAAGTACGTATTTCCAGTTTTGTCGATTATTTATCATGCGCTGGAATTCATCCTTGAAGACACGGTGACCATTGTTGAAAAGGTCGAGCGCACACTTTCCGATGTCGTAAACGACCTTGGTCAGGTGTAGGCAAGATAGCCAGGCGATTTTGATTGGCCGGCCATGAGAGCAACATTCATTTTTGCGACGCTGGCGCTGCTTAACACCGTGGGCGCATTTAATAGCGGGAGCGCCAACACCAATGCGTTCTTTAACAGTTTATTAACGGCGGTTCGCCCCTCAAGGTGCACGTTCTTGTGCCGGGACCCGTTTTGCGAACCCCTTAAAGTCGGGGATGAATTAGTTGACGCGCGCCTCATTTCTATTACAAACGCGAGTTTGAACGAGAGTCAGCGACAAGCATACTGCAAGCAAATAGGAACTGCCGACACGGGTGACGACGGACCCGATCCTGACCCCGACCCCGTTTGTAATCAGAGCGTGCCGCGCGTAAATGCGTTTGAGCTTTCGTGGCAGTTTCAAGAGCGGGCGCAGATACCAGCGTACAAACCGTATGCTGTTTCCGATAATCAACGAGACCTTGTTGTAGAAAAGACATTTTTTCAAGTGTTTGGCGACGTGCCAGAGTGCATACGGCCCTTTCAGGATATTGCGTTTGGCGTGCAATCGTTTGTGGATTTGACACCCGGGTCGCAAGCGGCAAAGTTTTCGCTGTCTGGTTATTTGACCTTGGCTGCAACGTTCAATGCCGTCATCGGGCCAGAAGACGCATGCCCCGCTGGAACGCCTCTGTTTAACTCGACAACGGTTTTTGTCCCGGTCGTTGCATCCCGGGTGATCAACAGGACGATCGACGACGAACCGTATTTGGTACCGCTGCCGCCGGTCCGAGGGTGCAAACCGGGGTACATTTGCAACCCGGGACTTTGCAACATTATCGACATTGACTACCAAAATTTTATCCCGCCAAACTCGCAAAAGCCGGAGACAAACAATACGTTCACGTGTTCCAATCAAACACCACCGCTGACAAACCGCCTTTTCGGCTTAGGGTTCTGTGGCCCCGTGTTTGGGAACGCGATTCGCGATATCCAACTAAATACCGTTTCGCCAAACACGCCGTTAAACTCCACCGTGTACCCAACAGTTGTCGAACGAAAAATCCAGCCAAAGGACGACAAGACCGACCCATTCGCGGGCCTCAAGGTGACGCACGGGCACACGCTTGATATCCTGTACCCGGCGTGGTCGCCGATTGGGTGTTTTAACGAAACGAGCGAAGAGGACATTGAAGATCCAAACTGCGTTCTTGACCCCAAGGAAATCTATGGGGGGCTCACGATTCGCCAGCAGCGATCCGCGGGAAATCTTCCATTGTACACGACTGCCGAGGCAAAGGACTCGGTCTTGATTTGCCCCAGGAGCCTGCTCTCTGACGAGCTTGAGGAATACGCCGTTCCATTTGAGTACTCGTCGGACGATCATCTCGCGGATGTCTGCGTGTCCCTCGACAGCGTTCGAAAGGCGTTTACCAAAGACCTTTTGAATATTCCCGCGGATGTCTTAGAGCTGTTTCCAAACCAAACACTGAACGATAAACCACTAAACATCTTAACGACAGCCAATAAGACGTTTGCGGCGTGCTGTCGAGATGTGGAAGTGAATTATGTTCAAACCGGAAATGACCTTTTTATGTGGAAACTTAGTGCGACTCAGGATCAATCGGCTTCACCGCAATTTGAAAAAGCTGGAGACTGCGACGAAGACGCAGCGGTGGCTGTTTTGGTAAACAGGTCTCGGACAATCCAGGAGACGTTTTTTCAAATTCGGAACGAAGATGCGTACAAAAAAAATAAGGCAAAAAACGAGTTTAAACCATCGGAAGCATCGGATAATTCGTACAATGTATTTTATATTGTCTTGACGGGGCTGTCCAAGGTAAGCGTAATCACGGATTGCTTAAATCCGGAACAGCTCACACCAACAGCACGACAAGACACCAACGATTACAAAACATGTGCAGATACCAAGAATTCGACGCTGTTTTTGCCCAGACCGCTTTTTGTTGGACAGTACGTCATGTGCATGTGTGTGTCCACCGCCAACAAAAACAATTTTTTTAAAAAGGCAGCGACGACGGTTCAAATGGAAGAACTTGACGCCAGTTTGTTTTTTGAACAACAGGTCGTCGAACTCCAATTCCAGGCGTCGTCGATTCCGTACGAATCACCATCCACCCGGACATCTCCAAAGCTGTGCGTGAACAGAGGCGATGGCGAACTCATATGCCCGAATCTGATTTCGCAGTGGCCCCACCCGGTAGATCAATACGAAGTTGTCAAGGGAAAATACTGCTTCAACAATAAACGCACAATCATTGGATGGTCCGACGATTTGTTGCCGTGTTGCCCGTGGTGGGAAAACATTACGGCGCCACCGCCCGTGGGCAGCAAAACGCGGTACGCTGGCGCTGAAACGTGCCAGATGCCGATAGAGCAAATCGTGGGCAACCTCACAAACAACTCGGCTGCGCTGGCAGCATGCAAAGCCCAGATCAGCGGCCACGACCAAAGCTGGGGAGATGCGCTCGACGGAAAGGCGCCTGAAAGCTTTTACGACGCGTCCACGAGCTCCCGGGTGCAGATCGGCCCGGGTGTGACATCGACGAACCAAAACATTCGCATTGGAATCCCGATTCCTAAAATCACCCTGACAAACCTTGACTCTGGAAGAGTTTCATGTGATCCCCTCGACGATAACCTCGAGACCATTTATTCGTCATCTACGGCGACGTTTTACGGCGTGTTTGCATTTGGCTCGGGGTGCGCGGGAAACGTGACATACCGCAAAACGCTGGCGTTTAATCCGTTTCAAGGAAAGGCGGGAGAAGATCAGCAGATTATAGCCGATCCCGACAGTTTGTTGCAAGTGGCTATTTTGACAGATGGCAAAACCGACTGCCTTTACGAGTCCCAGCGATTTTTTACGTGCGAAACAAGTGCGGGCTCTGGGGTTTCGTTTTACAAACCACTTTCAGTCTCCGCGGTCGCCGGCGGCGCATCGGTGGCATCGCGGGTACAGCCATGTGGATCTGTGCCCGTTGGGTTTTTTCCAGAAGTGTCGTCTTCGTACACTGGATCCGACACGATTGATTTTGGCACGCTTGGGCGTCGCACCCCGTCGTATGACTTTGTGTCGTTTTTACCCACAGAATTGCAAAACCAAAACTTTGGAGCAGCCGCGGCATTTCTCATGTACGGATTTCAACCGGACGTCGAGCGCCTGCGGCGCACCAACAGGCTTACCAACTGTGAAATGGGGCGGTTTGTTGCAAGTACATACGACTCGATTGCGTTTTGGCCGGGAAGCGGCCGTAATTTTACAGCGGGGTCCGACACCAAGAACCCGAAACGGGTCACGCCCGAGACGGACAAGGGGCTGTACTGCTCCGTGGCGACGGCGACGCAGGCCGTCGACCCCGAAGATGTTGAATACAACGGCATTCTGCAAGGTTGCTCGACGGGGACTGCGCAATTTTCGGACGGGTCGTATACCACATCAAGTGGCGAAATAACCCCCGGCTTGGTTCAAGCTACTTCCAATATTGTGCCAAAACGAAGACTTCGGACAAAACGCACGTTGCTTCCTTCTATTAACGGACAATTTACGTTTACAGGATGTCCGGAAGTGGGCGTCCGCAAGGGTACGACGATGGTAGACGCAGAGCGGCTCTTCAGGCTGTGCAACTACGATACATACGCAAACGATGCCATGACGTGTTTCGTGCCCGACGACGGCTCTGATTATCATAGGCGATACCGAGCAAAAAAGTCAGGTAAAGGAGACGGGACCGCGGCGTTTTGGTGCTCTAAATACAGGTTCTACAACGTGGAATCGCGAGGTAAGAAGAACAACGTCCGACAGTTTGGAAAAGATCCCCAGCCCGTGGTATTTGATCGGTTTTACGCATCGAACAGCAAGTCGGATATCACCGAAGAGGAGTGCGGGCAGAGCGAGTCGTGGATGTACACCGAACGCCGGAAACCTTGCTGGAGCCAACCAAACCGCTGGGACGATGCATACCGGTACAGCGACGAAGCGTTAAATTACGCCAATGCCAACCTTGCAACGGTGCTGGAAAGGGTGGACCAAAGAAATGATGGCGACTTTGGCGCGCCCGAGCCCTACGTTGTGGCCGATTTAGTAGGGGCGTACGCGTCGCGATTTTCGTGCAAGGTAACAAACGAAGTAGGGCTCTGGCCGGACATTAGCACGCCGGACAGCAACGGGGGCAACCTTAAGTTTTGCTATGAGTCGACGGAAAAGGGCGGAGTCTGTTATGAAGGCAAAACCAACGATAGGGCAAGAGACGTCGAAACAATCACCAGAGATACGTTGACGGACCAGCGAATGCCCTATCAGATTTACTACCACGAAGGGAACTATTCCACCATAAAATCGCGAAAGATTTTTTCGTCGGAACCAGCAAAGCTCACGTTTGAAACCGGCGTCGGGACGTTTAACAGTGGCCGCCTTGCAAAAATGCACCAATATTGCGGCACCGCCGACGCCGCGGCAGATCGCCCAGTTTGGCACAAGGGCTGCCTTTTAACCGCCAACGGTATTCCCTATCAAAGGCCCGAGCGGTCTGGCGGAAGGCCGGTGGCGTTTTCCGCGTTTAGTGGCTCCCCAGACGCCGGGACGTCGACGGGGCGTTTCGAGAACATACGCGACACCCCGGGGCCGGGCCAAAACGCGGCCCTGGATTCGTTTGGGGCCCTCCGGTTCATGAAAAGCGAAATTCACGACAATATGACACTGATTGGCCGCGACGGGCCGCTTCAGCAAACGCGCTTTGCGTTTCTTCCGTTTTGGGGGCCGCGGAGCCGGCAGTTTACGGGCAACTACTTTGAGGACTCGAGCGTCCCAAAGCCAATATTGAATCCGCCATTCCGCTACGTGCACGACGCGCTTGAGTTTACGAGCTTGATTCCCAAGGTGACGAAGGCAACGCTCATTCCGTCGAGCAAGTATGTCAAAGCCCCGATGCCCTCGCAGTCGGCATCGAGTGGCCCGAGATACGTTCCCGCGGACTACGCGCGGCGGCCGTACGAGGTGCCCGACGGAATCTGTCAGTGTGGTCGGGCGATTGTCTGGGCGTGCGACCGAAAAACACCCGCGTTTTGGCTGAAAACAACCAGGAATCAAGACTTGGTCAATCGCTGCACCGGAGGCGAGACATGTCAGTCCACCAACCTCACGGGATCCGTCACCGTGCCGCCGTCGTGCTGCAATGACAGACCGCAATGCGGGTGGTCGTGGAGCGGCAAGGGCGCTGCGGTCCAAGGCGGCGTCGGGGGAGACATTGGACTTTTTATTTTTGGAAACAAGCCTGGACCATTTGTGGTGCGCGAAACGGATCCGCTCGGCGATCGCGAAAACGCAAATCTTAATTTCACAGAAACATTTATCGGCATTTTGTCCCCCACGGAAAGTGTGCTCAAGCGCATTCAGTCTGACGAGACGCGAGTTCGCGAGTATTTAGTGCCGGGGGCGTGCGTGCGCTCGCCGTTTGGAAAACTCCACTCGAGCATGATGACACCGCAGATTCGAGAAAATACATTCTTGGACAAAAGCCCACAAGACGGCGTCTACAGGGTAGGCAGAGAGGCCCTGGTGGGATACTGTGAGACATTTGGCGGCAAATACCTCGACTGCGACGGCGACCTCAACGACCTCGAGTCGCGCCGCGACTTTTGCACGAATTCGCCGCACCCCAACTCCATCATCTCGGGGTGGGCACTCGGGGCGGGCCGGCGCATTCCGTGCTGGATAGGCGACGAAGCCGTGTGTATGTTTTTTCCAAAGGACCCGACATTCCAGTTTGTGCGGGCGGTGCTCGACGGGGTCCCCAAAAAGATTAAAACGACGTTGATTATCAGCCCGTTTTCGTTTGACGTCGCAAAAGAGCTCCAGTCGAACCTAGAGGAATTTTTTTACAACCAGCCAAACTACCCAGGGGAGCCCCTGCACGCACTAGACCTTAACCTGACGTCTACTGGCTCGGAATCGTTTATCAAGCCCGTTTTGCGGTGCTCGGAAAACCAGTCGCCCGGGGTTGTCTGTCGTCAACAAATCGACAGCACGCAAATGCGCTTGCTCCAAGATCTGCAATCGCTCATCGATGCCGAGTACTCTCAATTATCCGTTCCCGAAATCGTTGCCTTTGTGAAACGCACCCTTTTGGAGATCAAGGGGAACATGACGTTGCCAAACGGCGCGTACAACAACCAGGGCGCGTGCAAGGAGGGCCAGGTGCTGATTCCCGCGATCAACAACCCGTCATCGCTTGACGGTATATCACGGTGCGGCAGCACGTACGACTTTCAAACTGCTTTCTTTGGGCGCTCGGAAGAGATTACCCGGCCGAACGTGACGGTGACCGCGGCCGAAGACACCATCTTTTTTGCCCCGACCGATAGCGAAGACTGCACCGGGTTTTTTGTGCTCGAGCCGTTTACGAGATTTGAAGTAGCCATCGAGCTCGATCAGAGCTTGTGCACAGGCGACGAATCCACCATGATCGGGGTCGTCATTGTCGGGCCAGACGCACGAGACACGTCGATCAAGAGCGTGTCGATGATTAATGTGCCGAGATCCAAAACCCCCGTGACGGTCGCCGCACTCGGGTACGACAGCAAATTTCTCTCAAAGCGCGTCGTCAACATCACCGGGTTCGACGCCTTTGTGGTGTCGCGCAACGGCTCGTTTGACTACGCCCTTGCCCACGCCGTTTCGAGCACCGTGCCCGCGATTTTCTCGACAAACACGACGCCGTACGTGCTTATCCAGGAGGCGTTTGGCGAAAATCTCGCGGTCAACGCCACCTGGAACGTCGTCAACATTACAAACTACACCTCGATTTTTGGATGGGGGATTGAGCGACGCATCTTTCACCCTGATCTAAACACGGAGCGCTCGCTGGCCATGCTGTTTGCCATGTTGAGCGTGCTGTTTGCGATCATGGCATTGCTCAACATTGTGGCGTACCTGATCCAGCGGCACGTGCAGGACACGCCGTTTGTGCCCACCGCCAAATCCAGGTACGGGAGCGTCAAGAACAGCGTGGTCAACGTCAATTGAATAAGTTTTCTCGCCACGACCTGGCGTTGCTGCCGGCCACGCCGACAAACGTACAGACGATGGCAATGAGCGTCGTCACGGCCCAGCGCTCGGCGTCACGGTCGTCGAGCAGCGTTTGGCTGCCCACTACCGTTGGGTAAATTCCCCTGACAATTGCCCACGGAAAGGCCCAAACGGAACCACGGGCCCCTGCCCCGATCAAAACCGCGACGGCGGCCACAACACGCGCGAGCCCAACCGCGGTCGCATCGATGTTGTACTCGGTCAAGCTCTCCGCGATGGTGACCACCAGCGCGGCGCGCAGGCTTGACTTGAGAAGATTGGCCCGGGCTCCAGCAACCGTGACACCGGCAGAGATTCCGGCAACAATGATAAAGGACCAGTTGAAGTTGCTCATCACCGACACGGCGACGGTGAGAAGGGCCACCTCTCGGGGGACCCATTTGTAGTCGGTGTACATTGGAAACGCGTCGACAAGAATCAATGCAACAATGGCCGCCGTTGCGGTCACCACATACCCGATCGCAACGGGCGGGTCGTACTCCAGCAGAATGCGGCCATTTTCTTCCCATGAAAATAAACCGTGCGTGTCTATCGAAATGGTGTCACACCCCCATGCATATGGTATTTTGCAAAATGCGGCCCGCTTGACGTTTGCGTTTCGGCACCACTGGGGGGAGTCACTCCGCGCGTAGATTCCCCCTGAGCACAAGCTAACTCCGCCGGCAAAGAGCACATTGGGATTTACAGTCGCCGGCTTGGGCTCGTCGGAAGGGTACAGTGCCAGTTCGTTCAGCGGCGTTTGTGGATTGGTAATCACCCCGACGGCACCGCTTGTAAACGTAAAGGCATACGGCTCAACGCCGTTGACCTGCACCCCGCTTACCTTTCCAGACACATCAAGTCGTATCAAACTTGCCTGTGCTGATAGCACGGTGTATATAAGACAAGTCGCTCCGTACAGATAAAGAAGACCAACCATGTCAGCGATAGATTTCGAAGACTCTGGGAGAGTGTTGGAGGTCGTCGGCGATCGTCCAACGCCAGACCCTGGTCAGCTTTTTCAGGTGAGAACGGCAAATACGAGAGACACGCGAAAGCTCACCGACGCCAATGGCGAAGAATTGAACGGGCCTGTTACTGACCCAGAACACATAGTGATTCCCGCCGGAGGCATTGTCATCGGTAAACGAAAATTGACGACCACCGACAAAAAGGGCCCCAAGCGGCGCGCAGTCAAAAACCCCGTTTACTCTGTGACTGGGGTGCAACTTAAAGGTGATCTCGTTGGAAATGAAGCGTACAAGCAGTACCTGAGCATGCGGGTTTTCGGCGTGGCCGCCGATGGCATTTCGGGTGCAGACGCCGAGGCGATTCACCGAGACTCTAACAATCTCGATGCAAAGGGTCGGTTCTCCGTAATCCACCAAGGAATGGCAAGTATCGTGTGCCCGTATAACTCTGGAGGCGACGCTAACATGCATTACAAAGATAAAAAAATTGGCGACGTCGTGCTCGCCGCCCCCTGGGCCGAAAACAAGTGTTCGTTTTACGGAGATCCCGATCCAAAAAAGGCTCGGCGCATCCCGGTCAAATTTCTCGACAGAGAAATCTTTCAAGATTTGATGACTTCCACAACCTCATTAAAGGCTCCAACACTAGCCAAGCTGAAAGTAGTGCTTGATGATTCAACCCTCGCCGACAACCCTGATTCTGTTCGTTTTGCAAAAATGGCGGTGGCGTCGTTCATGGTTGGTTTTCTGTGCCAGACCGGTACGTTTTTTTTTTTGGGGGGGGGGGGGGCTTTGGTGGGCTCGGTAGTCTGCGCGATACATTCACGTAACCGTTTATCGGTGGGTATTCGCGTGCACTGATTGCGGGCGATTGTGGCGCGCAGGCGGAGAACGCCGCAACGATATCAGAGTGAAGCTACAGGTCGACGGCCCGTCGTTTGTCGACGCCGGCATGCTCCAGTTTTTTGCGCAAAACCCCGATACCTACACCCCGAGTAAGTTGCCGCCGCTTGGGGCAACGGAGCCGAGTATAAATTCACTTGTAGTTTCAACATCTGGTCCGTTTTCGAACGCGATTTCGGGGTGCATGGGCGACACCATGCCCGACAACTGCTACGACGGAAACGCCGCTGGCTCGGTGCTCGGACTCGCGGCCGCCGTCATCGCCAACAAGACTGGCAAACCCGTTTCGACGATCATGCCAAACACCGACCCGCGCGTCGCGGCGGCGTGTCTGAGCAGGGCATCGAACAAGACGCTCGGCATCCGCCCGGACCTGTCGTGCGAACCCGGGTCGTTGGCCGCGCAGCTGTGCGGCGACAAAACGTCGGTCCCGATGACATCGAGCCAACAGAAAAAGCTCACCAAAGTCGCCTCGGAGCTTACCGAGACGAACAAGTGCGCGGGAGCCACGCACGAGGTCAACATGAACGGCATCATCGCGGCAGTCAAGGACATCCCAGAGGAAGTCGCGGCTTCCCATCAGCTCGCCCACGAGCACTACGGCTCCGTGGTGAACCCCATCTTTGTTCAGGGGCTTGCGCCGGACAACGTCACGTTTTGCCCGCTGGAGACTGCGGGGGTACCAGCCGAAGCCCGTACGTCGATACAGAAACAGATTCGCGAGTCGCTGGAGATTGTGCGCCGCCAGGGCGGCGCGTGCGTTCACGCGCTGGATACACACGATGCAGAAACCGCGCTCGAGGGTCTATTCTCATGAATGTGATTAAATGCGCTTTGTTATCGGGCTGTTGATGCGCGGCGTTGCACTTTGCACGCACTGCACGGAGCCGCGGGGGCCCCCGCCGAATACACGCCGAAGCCCAGTTTTTGACGTGGTCTGCTGAGAAGCCCTGGTGGGTGCATCCTTGGCCGCTACCGGGAAGCCGCGCATGGTAATCATACCAAACAATTTTTGTTGTGTATATACATGCCGCGAGAAATATGGCGTTTACAATGTTTGCAATCATCGGGGCGGTGGCGGTGGTGGGCTCCGTCATACTCTACTCTGCGAAATTTGCAGCCACCTCAGAGCACTGGAAAGCCTACGAGTCGGCCACGGCCGGGCCGAAAAACAAAATTCAGTGGAAGGCAGCGCCGCCGGCGATTGCGTACACGGCGGCGCAGTTTTACGAGATGCAGACAAAGATGTGGCCGATTATACGCGAAATATGGCCGGATGCAGACCAGGTTCTGGCCGACAAGGGCGAAGCGTACGCGTTTGCGCTCGCGGAAGCGGTGCTGGCCCCGTACACCGGGCGGTCGACCTTTGAAAACAGGTTTGTGCACGCGCTGACGCTGATGAGCGTGGTGATTTTTGACGAGAACCTCCAAGCACGCATCATGGGCGCCATTGCCACCAACACGCTCGTCGACGCCGCGGCCGAAGAATATATTCGTGAACAGATGCCATTGGACCAGCCACCGCTTGACCCCGACGACTTTGGAAAGTTTATCAAAGAGCGTTGGATCCGCAGCCCCTGGATTCATTAGCCGCCGCCGCCGCCATGCCGGCATACGGCGCAAAGTGGTACCCGGGGCCGAGCAGCGACCCGGTCCTGAATCTGTCGGACTCGGAGCTGGCCACCATCTCAGACAACGCCAAGGGCACGCCAGTCACCTACAACCACCTCGGCATTTTCGACTCGGTATCAAAAAATAAATCGTTTGATGAGCTTGCAAAAGAAAAACCCGAAATGGGCGAAATCGGCACCGTCACCGACGCGTTTGTGATTGACGGAGCCGGCTACTGCGTGTTCGAGACAAGGGGGCCGATGGTGTCGACGCTGACGGGCACGGCGGCCGCCCCCGCCGTGTCGCTCTCGCACGCGCAAACGCCCGACGGACTCCGCGCGCTCGAGCTCACGCTTACACAAAGTCCAGCGCGCGAAAACGCAAACATTGAGGTAAAATTGAATTGCGACAGCACAGCTCAAGAGTATATCGCTTGGATAAATGCCACGGGGAAGACGCAGACCATGAGCTCCCTTGCCGCAGAGCCCGAGCCCGCCCCGGCCCCACCGGCAGAAGCCGATGCTGAAATGACCGACTGCGAACGCGCCCTCGGCACCCTCAGCGAAGAGCATCGCAAGGTACGTGTGCGCACAGGGGCCGGGGAGCTGCCGGGGGGGGGGAGCCGCCTGATTATTGCGCCTCGGTTTTTGGCCCCACGCGGTCGCAACATCGGCCACCGCGGTATGTTGTTGGTTCCCGCCCTTTACGGTTAATTCGGGGGTTTGCCGCAGATTATTGCTGGCCGCATGGAGGAGATGGCCGAGACCGCCTCGGCGGCGGTGCGCAAAGAACAGGACATGAAGCGCGACCTCGATGGCTACAAGGCAAAGTGGGACACGGATATCACCGTGTGCAAGGAGGCGCTCGCCGACCTCGTCGACACCATCGGGCCCGACACGGCCAGCCGCTGGCGGGTGACTGGCCTGCCGGAATTCGACGGCTCGGCCTTTGATCCCCGCGACGTGTACAACCTCGTGTGCGCGTCGAAGGAGGCCCTCAACAAGTCGCGGGCCATGCCGGACGAACCGGCGGCCAAGCGCAAGCGGACCGCCTTTGCGTCCGAAACCGCCGGTTCCGCCGCACCCGCCGCAGCGCGCGCGGCGCCGGTGAGCAACAGCCTCCGCGCCGCCCTGGCCTCGACGTTCAACGCCAGCGTGTAATTCGGTTACGTAAATAAACGGCCAGAAATTTTTCTTTGTGTATATACGCATTCTGGGGCGGCTGGTCATGGGACCGCCAACAATGTGGCTTGCCTTGACGCTGTGGGCGTTTGCTATTGTGGCGCCCGTCGTTGACGCCGAGTGTAACGAATTTAACCAATGCCCAGTCGTAGACTCGACGCTGTGGAAAGCAGATAACGACTATGTTCCACAACAGTGTCCGTTGCGGTTCAGGGACAATTGCGACGAAAACAACGTTTGCTATGACCCCGAAAATAATTTTTTTGTCGGGCCGATTGTTACAGCCAACCGACAAACAATAAATTTTTCACCAGTTAGACCCGACGAGAACTTGGACGAGGAAGCTTCGGTTATTGTCGTTTCGTTAAATCCTCAACGCCCTAGTGATGCACCCAAGATATTATCTAATGTGACGTCGGATCCAGAAAACAATCGGTACCCGGGCCTATTACGCGAACAGATCAAAGTCGGCCCCGGATTTGAGTCAACCGATGTACAGGAAACGGGCGAAGCTTTGCAAAAAGGAATCCGAGAAACATTTCCAATGTTTAATCTGCATGCGAATATGATGGGCATTTACAAGAAAACCAATGGGGACTATACCTACGAACGGGTCTACGGCCCAAACAGCGCGTACAGAAACGTCATAACGTGTGCGCAACTAACTTACACGGATGCTAACAGCGTTGCGTATACTTTTTACGTGTGGGTGTTTATCTTCGATAAGCTGGTCCTGAGCGATTCAACGGGGACAAAGGTCAGTTTTGGCCAAAAGGAAACTTCATGCAAAGATCAGGTTCTTGAAAAAATGAGAAATTTTAAATGGCCAGGTTCAATAAGTGTTAAGGAACTCGTCGCATTAGGTTATCTGGACAATGACGACCCTACAAATTTTGTTCTAGAAGTGATGTACGCTATTGCCGAGCAATTGAACGAGGAATGCAGTGGTTCCGCGGCCGCAGTTGCAATCTCAGATAAAAATGCCAAAGCACAAGCTTCTGCGTGTACAATCCCTTCTGCAAACACAGACTCGCCAAGCAATTGGCCGAAATCCGCGGGCGCTAACCAAGCCTTACCGGTCTGGCGAAGCCTGACTTATAATGACCGTTTTCACCCGTCAAAAACGCCATACTTTGAAATCGCACCAGCGGGGTTACAAAAGACCTTTACTGTGGATCAGCGAGGCGGAAAGCCGTTGATTGATTTTGGTGTTGCTATTAGCACAGCAAAATCAAAAGACGTCAAGCGTGCCTGCAAACGGGTTTACTCTGGTGATAAGAATTATGAGTCACCCGTAGACGGGTGTGGTGTTACCCAAGGGAGTGGATTTAAAGACTTTACACAACCGTGGCCCGGGGACAAACAAACTGGAGCACAATTGGATACAAATTTCGAGTTGGGAAAAAACTTTATTTTCAAAGACTTTCAAAAGTTGCCCACGACGGTTGCGGCTCTGGATGAGTTGCGCGATCTTGCGTACAAGACGTTCCCGGGACTGGATACATCTGCCCCCGTTGTGATTTTTTGGGAATTTCCCGATGGTGTTCCATCGGAATCAAGCAGCAACCTATTTGGAAGAGCCTTTGTGTACACGCCAAAAACTGAAAACGGCGAAGTCAAGCCTTTTGGCAGTGCTGTTTCCACGGACGATATTTTTGAGTCCACAGAAAAGGTGTTTGTGTACTTTTCGTCCATTTGCACCCCTGAGCCGACATCTGTACCCACGGGATCTCCAACACTCGTCCCCGTGCCACCATATTTTCACAGGCTTTCTTTTAAGGCGTGGATCTCAAATCCCGTAAATGGTGACAACTTTGAGCCGATGGCGGGTGTCGACGCAAAAACCGACTTAATAGCGTATTCGGAAGCCAAGGTGCTGCGCACGAAAGCCAAGATTATTACCACGAATACCTTTGCGGGAAACGCGACCACACCAGGGCCCAAAGGAAATCGCAACATCACAAAAAACGTCAGTTACTACGACTTTCAGGACAACGAAGCTGCATTCGGAGATGCTTTAAAGGAAGCCAAGGAAGATCCCAACGATCCGATTCAAACAATCGGGAGCCAACTGTATGCGGCTGTGATTCAAACGGTGCATCCAAGCAAAACCGCTGATAGTGTTCGCAGTCTGGAATTTGATATTTTTCCCGTGCCGGGAGACTGGGACGCACGAGAATCAACCCAAGCGTACTTGGACGACTACACCAAAGCACTGGACACATATGTTGAAAGCGCCGTAACCTTTTACGAGCAACATTTTGTCAACGCATTGTACAGCAGTCTGGACTCGGATGAACCGGGGAGCGCGGAAGTCACTGACGTCTACGTGTACCTTTTCAACAACGAAGAACCGACAAACCCTGGTAAAACCAAAGCAAGCGATGTTGCACGAAAAAAAGCCGACGCTGCGTCGTGCGACGGCAAAGAGTTTGCATTCGATTACGAGACCAACGGGTGCCCGTGCGGCTGGAATGGCCGCGACTTTGACGGCGACGGGCTGAACGATTGCCACGATCCGTGTCCGTTTAACTTGAATATCGGGAGATTGGCATCAGGAATCCCCGACAACGCGCACCTGGGCGCAGCACAGACGCTGTTTGGTCGCTGCGGCAACAACGGCTGTTTTGCACCACAAAAGGATACGGCGTATAACGAAAACCCCCCATTATTTGCTGGGGACACCGACGGCGACAACACTGCCGACTGCAAGGATCCGTGTCCGAAAGACGACAACTACCCACCGAATAACGACGCAGCTCTTCTTCAGCGCATCACAAGTGACGACGATTGCAGCCCTTTACGGGACTTATCGCCGAGGACGCCCGAATTATGCGATGACACCAAGGCCAAGGCAGCGATTGTCGACGCCGACGGCGACGGCATTATTTTCTGCGCCGACAAGTGCGACGACAACGCCGAGATCGACGACAAAGTCGCAAACTGCCCGTGCATCGAGTACCCGAGCGACCTTGATGATCCCGAAAAAAATAACAAATTCACGGGTTTTCCCGAATGCCACAATCTCTGTTCGGTTAACGGCACCCTGTTTCGCAGAAACGAATTCGGGTGTTGCCGGACTCCTGGAGTCGACTGCAATAATCACTTTGAAGCTGTCGAGGAAACCAACAAGAAGGACTACGAGGAGCGGGGGGACAATCCGCCGTTTTGTGCTTCAGCATCCGAAAATGGTGTGGCTTGCACGACCTGTCTCGACTACCCGTTGGACAGCGTCGACCGCATTTGCTGCGATCTTGACTACCAGAACGCGAATGATGGCACACCGAACACGTGCTACCTTGAAGACACAGATGTGTGCCCGAACCAAAACCAAAAAATTAATATTGGCGTTTACCTGAACCTGACCAGGTTTGTCAAGGAAAAGGCAAAAGCAGTCACGGGCGCAGGTAACATCGAACCCACGCTTTATGGCAACGGGTGCGAATGCTTTGATTCCAGCACCATCGCAGCGGTGTTAGCAAAATCCCCTACAGCATGCAGCGTGATTGATCCCGATAATCAGGACAGCAATTGCGATGACTTGTTTCTTGACAAAGACAACAACGGCCTTCCCGATTGCTTTCAGGACCCCCCGTGCCGGGACGTCTGCAAACCCGTCAAATACGCCAACGAATTGCTTTCGCCCCCGCCAGAGCTATTGAAAAACGGTTGCGGTCTGTGCAGGAAAGACCCAAAGGCGGGGTGCGACGCAACTGACCCTACAAAGACCAGTAGCTCCGAGGATTGCAGTGAATACAGCGAAGCATCGTACGAATTTGCATGCTGTTTACGACCGGGCGTGTGCGAAAACACAAAGGCAACGTTTCAGGATAGCTGCAATCTGAAAGCAGAGTGCACCGAGACAATCACAGAATTTGATCGCGACGGCGACGGCCTCCACTGTTTGTTTGACGTTCACCCGTCCTGTAAGAACATCGCGACCGACCACGACAACGACTGCTTTGAGTCGTGCCCTAATGACGCCGACGTCAACGGCGATCACTTTTATCAGCCATTTTTGACAAACCGAACCGACCCGCGGGTGTGCCCGTGCTGGAAAAGGGCACAGGCGCTCAAGGACACCGACGGCGACAAGGTCCTCGACTGCATCGACCAGTGCTGCGAAACCCGGTTCAGCGAAACCTCGGGGAGGCCGCTGCCGTGCCCGTTTCCCGTGCTTGCGCCGTACACGTTCAACGACTCGGTCGCCAACAACACGGCGGACAACGACAACGATGGCTTTCCAAACTGTATCGACGCGTGCCCAAACGGACCAAACGTCAACCGCTCCAACGCGACGTCGCCGTGCGACCGCGTCCTGGCGGCCGCCGAGGGCCCCGACGACCCCGGCGACGCCGATACGATCAGCGACACCACGTCGTTTGGGTTTGGCGCCGCATCGGGCACCGCGGCGCTGCTCTCGCTGGGCGCCACCACGTAGCCGTCGCTCAACCCAACCGACGGCGGGGTGTCCCGCTACCAACACTGTAATTAAACTATGCTGTCGTGCCCGCGGTGGGCGGGCAACGCAAATCCCAAATTTAAACGCCTTTACCCGCAACTACCGCGTACGCGTCTTAGTCGGTCTTGCGCTTCAAAAGTTCCCGCCGAGCCTTGACGCGTCGAGAGATGTCCTTCCAGTTGATAAATGTCAAAAAGAACAAAATCACGTCCACAAACAAAAGCCACCGGGTTCCTTGGCGAAGCCATTTAATCGCGCCCAGATTGGTTTCCCCAAAGTCAAAAAAATCAACCTGTGCACCACAACAAAAATAATTGAACAATTTGAGTATTTTTGGTGTTTTTTTTTTTGGGGGGGGGGAGGGGACCACCACCACCACCGGTAATCGCGCCCGGTCGTCGTGTTTAGCGTTGGCCCACACGGAATCACGTCGGGCACACGATAACCCAAACCACCGCGCAAGCAAACAGAAAAATGGCCACATACTCCGGGGTTAACCAAACATAATCACAACGCAACAAGACGCACCTCGTACGGCCGGCCAAAAATCGCCAACAGGCTCGAAAGATCGATCACGTCGCACGACTTTGCTGCGTCGACGTTGGTGTCGTTGGTAAACGGCTGAAACACCACCTTTGGGGACACGGGCAAGCACGAAATGGTCGTTTCATCGTCGGCGCGGGCGTGAACCAGCGCCGCCGTCACCCCGCCTGCAACCGTCGTGATATTCGTCAGCTTTAGCCCGGTGACATCAATCTCGTTTTGCAGCTTTGCTACCCCCACAACCACCACACCCACATCCGCACGGGACTCGAGGTTCACAATCGTCAGATTCTGCGCCGACAGACCCCGGACCGTCACCGGATTCGCCACTTCCAGGTTGCAAATCGTCACATTGTCGCCGCTGACGGTGAGCGGGGATTCGAGGCTGCCGCCAAATCCAACAATTGCCACGTTTGACCGGGCTACGAAGGACCGATTTGTGGCGTTCGACACCGTGTAGACGATATCGGGAAACAAAATCGACGAATTTGCCCCGGAAATGGGACAAACGAAGCGCTGGACGCCCGAAATGTTTTGGCGAAAGCATTCTGGGGCAGGCGTTACGTCGCAGACGGGCGGAATGGTAGCGATTGCCACCGATAGACAAACCAATATCATAGTCTTTCCAGTTCGACTCCGTCTTCTAATATATCCGCCGGGTTGTTTATGAGCATTTGGCGATCCACTTTGGGTTCGCGGGGCCGCTTTAGCCCTGCAAGGCAGCATATGAAGACACCGATCAAAATCATCGACCCCAAGGCCACCAACGACGCCGTCCGGTCGGTGGTCTGGTCTGGGGTTGGCACCGGAGTCGGTGGTTTTTCATACGCCCCATACGCCGTTTCCAAGTATGCCACGACGTCCGACTCGGTGTTGCAGTTTGGGCAGTCAAGCGGGCTCGGGAAAACACCCCGAGGAGGCTGCGTCCGCGAATTGACCTGGTTGTGCGCCGACCACAGCCACAGCATCGCCCCCCGCCGGCTCTTGACCGAGGCCAACGGATACGCATCCGTCCCCAAAACCATATGGGAGAAATGCTCGACGCACTCTTGACACGGAAACCACTCGAGAATCGCCATCGCGAGCGCCCAGATCATCCGGATCGCATCGTCGTCGCTCGCGGCCGCCGACACGAGCGTGTGCATCATCGCCCAGGCCGAGCACGGAAACCGCCCGTTGCACAGTTGGCCGGAGCCCGCGGCCAACGTCCCGGGGCACTCGGTCTCGTTGGCGGCCAAGCACGCGTACCGCTCCCCCCCGGGAAGAGCCCCGAGCCCGGCGAGGATCACAGGCACACCGTGCGTGTCGAGGCCGTGGGCCTCGGACAAATGGGGCGCAATCAACCGCTCAAACCCATCAAACGCATCGGCGGGCGTTGCAGCCAGCCCCGCCAATTCGGTCCCGGACCCAGAGCCCGGACTTGCCGGGGCGTCAAACCCGGCGACCGCGGCCGGCGGCGTCGAGGCCCACGCACCGGGGATTGGCCGCAGCGGGATTTTGAGGCGCACGAGCCACCCGTAAAAACTTGCATAGTCCCACGGCCCGGCGAACGTGATGACCGTCGGCACCTCGAGTGTGCCGAGAACGGCAAGGACCGTGGGGTACCGGTCGACGCCGTAGGCTTCGCACTGAGCGTGGTCGCAGTTGACCGCGACAACCTCAGTCGGCGACTCGACTAGGCCGCCTAACTCTCGAAAAACGGGCTCGAATCTCTGGCACACGGGGCACCACGGCGCGTAAAACTTCACAATAACAGGGGGGTCTGGAACCAAGGCGTCGACGTCCCCGGCACCCGAAAGCGCCTGCGCCGTGGCAAACAGCGTCAGCAGCGGCCACACGGGCGCGACCGCCATTTTTTTGTTGGTGGATTGCGCAGTTGTGGTATATAGGCTGTGAAATTGCCGTAGCTGAACGTGTTGGCGAAAACACCCGCTCGTCGCCCAAAGCCAAAATTTTAATTTAAAATTGAGTTTTCTGTATTTTGTTCGCGCCCCCGCCGAAGATGGACGCCGCCATCCAGTCGTGGCACTCGGGGTTCATGGGGACCACAATCGGCGGAATCGACGTTGACATGGAAACCGAACCCACGATAAACGACTACGTCGAGCTGTTCAACAGGGCGACGCTCCACCACCAGGCGTTTGCCGCCATCTACAACGCCATCACCCGCGACACGATTCAGTGGTCGGACGACCCCGACCGGCCGATTGACCAGGAACTGTACGTGTTTATCGAACTGGCCATCAAGTACCTCATGATCACGGGGTTCCTCGTGTGGCGGTCGGACCCGGAAACGGGCATGGAGGCAGCGCACCCGGCCGACGTGACCATCACCATCGGCAGCGACGGGCACTGGAGCCCGCTTTACCGATCGACCATGACCGCCCCGGGGGCCGCCCGGACGAACGCAATCGAAGACGGGTGGCAGGTCTTGATTATGGACAGCCCCGAAATAAACTTTAGAATGTACACGCACGTGGGCGTGCCGGACACGGCCATCCGCTCCGCCGTGGCCAAGGCCTTCACGGAGACGCACAGGGTGCACGCGATGCAGGAACACTTTCTGAGACGGGACATGCACAACTCCCGCCCGGCGGCGTGGACATCCATCTCGGCGTCGCTGTCAAACTCAAACGGCTCCACCAGACCGTGGTTCAGAGGACTTGGCGGAAACATGACGGTGGACAGGCAGGTCGACCCAGAGGTAAGTGTCGTCGCACCGGGCTTTTGTTTGGCCATTTTCAGCGCAGCTGTGCTCACCGCCGTTTTTTTTTTTTTGTGGCGCGCAGGTCGACTTTAACGCGCTCATCCACCGAAGAGCCGAAACGATCGCGGCGCTCGACGATGCCACCGAGCAAGATAAAAACAGGGTCATCGCCGCCGAGCAGCAGTTTACCGGCGTCAAAAACCCAGAGAGCGGGCGCGGGGCCCACCTCGAGCACGTCATCACCGACGGAAAGGAGTACAAGGCGGTCGCGCCTTTGGTGACCCAAACGGACTCGGCGTTTCACTTTAACCGCACCCGCCAAAACGTCCTGGCGTTGCTCGGCGTTCCGCCGCAGGCAATCGGCGAAAGCGTCAACAGGTGCGAACGCGTCGCGCGGGTTGTGTACTGCCGGTAGACGCCGTCAACACAAATGTTCTGGCGTGCCCGCCGTGATCAGTGTGCTTTCCCGCCAAAGGGAAAGCGAGCCACGGGCCTTACTTACTCACTTCCTTGCCTGCGCGCAATGTTGCCGCCAGCGAACGCACAGCATCGAATCATCGCCAATACGAATGCGCCATGGACATGTTTCACGCGTCCGTCTCCAAGTACCGGCGCGTCATCTCAGACGCCGTGGCCAACGCGACACGGCAGCCGTCGGGCGAACACATTACGTTTACGCGATGCTTTTCACAGTCGGACCTGCTCAAGGTGGCGCCGCTGCTCAAGACCGAAGCCTACGTCGGCATGCTCGCGTGCTCCCACCGCGTGCCGGCAGATGCGTTTGACCCGCAACGGGTCGATGATTTTCAGACCTCTTTGATTGGAGGTAAAAATACGATCAAAACCGATGCCGACCGAGGCGAGGCCACGCAGACCCGCGCGCTCGCCGATTGACAAAGGCGACTAATCATATGGAGGCGTTTGGATTCGCTGCCCGATGTTTTGTTTCCCACCCAGTACCCCGCGTTAACGTTTTCAATTAATACGCACCGCTGTAGCCACCCGCGATAATCTGCCGCCGGCCATTCCCACCGCAACAGTCGCAAAATTCAAACGCGTTGTTCAAAAACGCAACGAGTTGGATGACGGTCACCGCCACCCACGCGATGATAAGCATCACCCAGGTCCCGCTGTCGTCGAGCGTCGAGTCGAGCACCGTCAGGTGCAGGTTCTTGGCGTTCGGGCTGCTGGTGCGCTTGTCGTCAATCGTCAGCCGCGCGCCGTGCGGCGTCTTGCCGGCATAGCCGCTGTAGTCGGGCGGGAGATTGCAGATGTAGCCGTTCTCGTAATATTTTGATGCAAAATCCAAGCAGGTTACAATCGACCGAAGTTTATCTTCATCCAAGCCTTGAGGAACAGCTTGGGTAATTGCATTGCGACATGCGTCTTCGTCTTCTAAGAATGTGTCCGCTGTAAGATCACACGCATCCGGATAAAGTCCATTGAGAAGGTTGATGCGGAACGGCATATCCTCGACGGCCGTTGCCCCCGAAAACGATACGTGCGTCATCTCCATCAGCGGACCGTTTGGAGAAACGGTCGAGCGGTGGCTTGCGGCGAGAAGGCTGAAAATGACGATGAAATGCAAGAGCAGCACCCCGGAAACGACCATGCGCGGGATGGGGTACCCGTCAAACGGCGACTCGTCGGCATCGCTGCCGAAATTGTCGTCGGTCCAAAAGGCGTAGCACGACCCAACCGCAAACAACCCGACGACAATGATGGCGAGGCTGGTCAGGACAACAATGGCAACCTCATAGTCGTAGTTCCGCTTGCACGAATTATCTAACCAATCGGGATCGCTTTCAAACTTCCATAGTTGATCTTTCCCAAAGAGCCCATACAGCCACGAGCGCTTGCACTTAGCGGACTTGCTGGAACCAGGAAAACCCTCCTTGAGGGCGGAATCAAGAGACTCGAAATTGGCGTCGCCTTCGGCCACGCTGCACCTTGGCACAGCGCCGCCCAAAGGCGTGCCGGAGGGGGCGCCCTCAGGGTTAATGACAAGGTCGTCGTTGATCCCGTCAAAGGTGTAGCCAATCTGCTCGGTGGGCCAGTGCACATTTTCGTTCACCTTGGGGCACCCCGCGGTTGGGGCATCGTCACTACGCTGAAAATTTACCGGCGTGGCCGTCCACTTGGCCGTTGTAAGAAGCGCCGTCTTGATCTGGTCAGCGGTGTCATCGGCACCAAAGTCGCCGCCTGACACAATCGGCGCGGTGAGCGAAAACGAATCCCGAAACGCATCGACATCGGATCCCGAGTTGTTCACAAAGTGAATCGTAAGCCCGGCGAGCACAAAGAACAGCGCCCAGCTGATGATCGCCCCGCAGAACACGCGCTTGTTTCTCGCAAACTCAAACATACCAATGGCCGTGGCAAAGTCTTGGTTCTATCTTATATATTCGCGGTACACATATACATAATGCGCCAAGCATGAGCGCGGCAATTTTCACGTCGATTCGCACCGAGAATTGCGACGTCAAAATTGCAGACTCCGACAAGTCGTATTCCGAAAATTCGGCGGTGTTTGCGTTGACGGGGTCGAAAACGGCAACCGTCGTCCGCAAGATGATGGCCTCGGGGATACCAAACCCAAACGCGCACGTCGTTTACAGTAACGGCGAGCCTTTTTGGTACAGCGAATTCAGCGTCTACAACCAACAGGCCGTCGGCGCAGAAATCGCAAAGGCCGTGGTTGCCGGATACGGCATAGACAAGGTTGTTGCATACGTCGACACCGACGTCGTGTTTCAGATACAGTCGTTGCAGGCCGTGGGGCTGCTCAAGGGCGTTTACAACGAGCTCGCCCCGTCAGTAGCCGGGCCGATTCCCATTGCGCAGCTGATTGGAGAAATCAAGGTCGTGTGCTCGAAGGAAGTTAGGGAGTTGATCGAAGCAATGAAAGAAAAAAAAAGTACCGCCGCCCTTACGACTCCGTGCCCGTATCTTGATCGACTACCAAAAGACCGAAATAAAGATCTGCGGAGTCTCATACAGAATGAGGCATCTAATGTCGTAGAAGCCAAGTTATCTTATTTTTCGTGGTTGTTCTCGTCCTCGACCAAGGCACTAACCTCAACGCAACGCACGAAGGAGACTCAACGATATTTAACCGCCGAAATATTTGACGTGCTTGCAAACCTCGAACGACTCGAAAAGCGCGAATTTTATTTTGCTTTGACCGACGTCTCCAGTTTAACCAACGGCAAAATTCGGTTGGAGGTCACTATGGAGTTTCGGGGAGCACCTACATCTTTGCTCAACGTAATCTTGAACACACAGGGAATATTCATTGAAATTGAAAACAATGCCAGTGTCAAAACAATACTTGACGCAGACGGCTTTGCAAATAAGGTCAACGAGGCTGTCGCCAAACTAAATCCCGAAGACCAGAAGTATTGGAAAGCATTTCCTTGGGACAAACTGGGCCTGCCAAATGTCTCACTCTTTGATGCCGTGGTGGCGGGCCTCGCAGACGCGGCGACATCCACATCGTCAAGCATCACAAGATTTTTCAGGACATCGGCTAAAAACCTGACCCAAAAGGCGGCGACTTTGCTCGCGATAACCTCCAACGATCCGTTTGTGACGCTTATTAAAAAGTACCAGGAGTTGCCGATTGGCAACCTCTCAGGCGCAGACGAGCAAACAAAAAAAGGTCTCAAGATATTTCTCGCAAAAAGGGTCATGGCTCTTCCTTTCAAAACCGCCTTTGCGGGTTTGCCCATCGAAGCATTTGTTGCTGCCAACAACGATCTAGGGGCCCCACAAGACCCAGAGGCGATTGCAAGCAAGGTTTTTGTTGTGCCGGATATTAAGATGTTTACACAGACAGCAGTCTCTGCCGAAGAAGACTTTTGGAGTATCCGTGATGCAATCATTACAAACACGCTGTTAACGCTTAACGTGGCCATTCCCGGAAATCGTCAGACGGCAGGCAAACTGGCCGACTCAAAGGAAACGTTTAAAACAGCATATGGATCACCTACCATCACCGGCCCCGGCGTTGATACGAACCAACCCGAATACGACTTGTTTGTTTCTGCGATTTACGATACACCGCCCGAGTTTACACAGTCCCCAATAATAGATCTTGGGATAATCATAAGAAGGGCAGAAACGGCAAGCGATGATTCGCCATTTGCCGCCACCGGAACCCTATACACGGATCTAAAGGCACTCGTAACCAAATTTCCAAGCCAGAGAAACACAAACTATTTTTTTCTTCCCGGACTCGAAAGCTTTGTAGAACAATTTGCGACCGAAGCAAACATCGATTTCTTTGCAACCATAACCGAGAACGAAGTCGAAACTATCGCCGCTGATATCACCAAAGACTCATCACAGTTAATTAGGATCAAAGGTATAACGGCGACTGCGCAAACACAATCCTTCGGCCAAGCGCAAATTGACTTTTTGAGAAAAACCCGCGACGAATACTTTAACACGTGCATCTCCAACGTATCGTTCTCACAAATATCCCCGGCGAGAGCGTCGACGGCGATAGTATCCGCAATTCATACAAATCCTGGCCTAAAACCCACGGATAAGTTTTTGGACTTGATCAGCGTCGCGCTGGTAAACAGCGTCATGGGGAAAATCGTCGCAGCATCGGCAACGCCGACCACCAGTGCATTGAGGGTCGGAAATAGACGGGCCCTGGACACGTTAGACGTTCTAAAGGAAGCATGGCCCGCCGTCAGCCGCGGAGAAAATCGGTTCTATTGGTCAAAAAAACCGTTTCTTTGGGAAAAGAGCGAAGCGGCGACCAACGGCCTGAATATCATTTTAGGAAGACGGAATAAGCTAGACAAACCCTTGAGCTGCGACTACGTGCTGCGCCTTTGCGTGCACTACATCTTGGACAAAACACGCGACACGTTGATCAAGTACGACCCGTTTGATTCCAAAGCCGAGGACGTGCTATCCATCTCAGAAGGCAATGCCATCAGAAAGGCACAAGTTATGGTGCCATTGTTGGCCTGGGGACTTTACCCGTATCGCCGCGAACACGGGTTCGTTTTAAAAGAGGCTGAAAAAATCACAGGAAGCAGATCACGGCAACAAGACCAGTATGATGTCCGAAGCAGCCTTGCTGCGAGGCTGCTTCAGATACCTGGCCCAAATTCCACGGGAACAACAGAAGACCCGCCGCCCAAGTTTGTGTTTGCCCGAAAATGCGCAAATAATCCGAGGTATGGCGGCTTCGCTCTGGCATCTGGTATTGTTGCGAACATCGACAGCTTTGCGTGGACTCCGGCATTTGTTGAAGCCGAAGATGAGTCGCCCGAGGGCTCCTTTGACCCGTAACCACAAAGCGGCCAACCCCGCCCCCGCCCCCGCCGCCGTCGTATTAGGCATTGATGGGAATGAACACCCCGCCGTTGTAGCCACATTTTTCATAGTGAAGCTTTTTGCCTTCGAAATAAAACCGGTACCCGGTTTCATTATCCGTCACGCTGATGCCGTCGAGCCGCAGCGACGCCAACGCGGGCTTGGTCGCCATCGCGTACAGCGAAATGCCCTTCCACCTTGTTTCGCGAAGAACTTTTCCCATCGCGCTGTCGATGGGGCGCAGCACCAATGGCGCGAAAAAGTCGGCGGGGTTGGTTGCCACCATCAGCTTGGGTCGGGACGATGTTACCAGATCACGAAAGGGGTGTTCCCTGCCAAAGACCATCCCGGGCAGCGACGTGTCCCCGACAGAAACACCCATCACCCGTGCTAGTCGCTCGAGAATCTTTCGCTTAAGCTTCGATTCTGCATATAATGCGGTCACGTCCTCGGGTATTGGACGTCCCGTGGTGTCTAAACCCTTTTTTTGGAGTGTCAGAAATCTGCTAAACTTTTGCGATGTGGCAACAGTTTCCGTGGCAAGTCCAACAATGGCGGCCCGCAACGCAAAGACGCGCAGGTACGTGTAAAGCCGATAAAGAGAGCCATCACCGATTGCGTTTTGTTTATCGAGTTCAGTCGTGAACGAAACTGAATTATTGCCTGTGACTTTCTTGTACACGCCTGTGTTTACTAACAATGCCATAAGAGCGGCCGCCAACGCCGTCGCCGAGGCCTCGAAGAACCGCCTCTTTCCAACTTTCTCAGACGCATTGAAAATCAACGCGCTAAGCGTGACCAGGTCTTGCCACTTGACATTTTTGCTTGACTCCCCGACAATACCCCCAAACTGCGTTAAAAGCGCGTCTAACATTTTCCCCAAAAGTTGTGCGGACTCGGCGGGTTTATTTGTCCCCGCGAGCAAGCTCAGAAAACCTTTGATTTGGCCAAAAACACCTTCTCCTGGGTTTAAGACTGTATCTTTGAACACCCGGTTTTCAATATCGGGCGAGGCAGTAAACCCAAATGCAAGGAGTTTCACGTTCTCGCTCTTGTTATCGTCCACCTTTTTAATCACGTCGAGCGGGGACGTCATGGTTGGTGACTACCCAAATGCCTTGGCCGAGCGCATATACCGAAGGGGAGGGGGTCTGGATTTCGCATACGCTATCACGCCTTCTACGGACACATCGACCGGTAAATCATCGGCGGGAAAATCGTGCGTCGAACAAAGCCCCACAAGCTCATAGCGACCCCGCCGCCGCCCGAGCGTCGACGCCACCGCCGTGCAGCCGCACACCCCGCAGGGCGGGATCCCGGTCGGCTTGCACCCGGGGCACACCATCAGCGTGCCCCACGGTACCAGAGCCGATATCGTAGACTGAACCCCGCACACGCTGCACAGCCGCACGGGGTCGCTCGTCACGATCATCCGCCCGTTGAGCTCGTGCTTGGTCACGTCGTCGCTCCCGCACGACCCGCACAGAACCCGGCCGGGGCGGCAGATGTCCACGAGCACCGCCCGCTTGGTCTTTTGCTTCGGCTTGAGCCGCCAGCTTTTGCACGCCATGCACAGCCACACCGTCACACCGTGCATCTTTTTTTGAAGCAGCCACTCGGACCGCTCGAGCGGCACAATCGCGGCAAGGGGCACCCGCCGGCTCTGCGTCGAAACCACGCGCTGGTCGGCGGTAGAGAGCTTGGCCAGCGCGAGCTTGGCCCGCTTGGCCGTCGCACCCGTCGTCACCGCCCGCATGATCTCCGCCCCGGCATCGGAAATGGTGGCAGAAGAAATCCCAAACGAGCTCGTCAGCGACGGCACCGGCTTGCCGCCGTCCCCGCGCCGGAATATGCCCCGGTACGCGAGCGCAGGCACCGGGATGCTCACGGCCAACGAAGGCCGGCTCATCATAAACTTCATCGACGGCGAGAGCGACCGCGAGACGCCGAGTAGAAAACGAGACAGCATCTTGTGCAGCGCCGACGACCGCGAACCCTTGACAAACTCGTCAAAGAGCTCGTCGGGCGCCATCTCCAAAAGCCGCTGCCGCCCCCCGACGGTCAACGTGCCGGGGGGGTCGCTGAACAGCCCGAGGCAGTGGCTCACCACAATGTCCTCGAGCAGCTCCGTCTGCCGCGACCGCACCGCCCCGGGCAAACACGCCCGTTGCAGCTGCGCGTGCAAGTACCGCACGCTCAGCGGCTGGTTCTTGGCCCCTTTGCGCAGGATTTTCACCGTCGTCGTCGTAGGGGACATCGACACCTCGGGCAGCCACGCCGCCTGCACGTCGGCGCCCCACCGGGTAGTGAGCTCCTCCCGGTACGTCAGCTCTTTCGACGAAAGCACCATGTCCACGTAGTCGATGGTCAGGTGCCGGCTCTCGTCGCACCCCGCCCGAGAGTACACCGCGCACACCTCGGCCGCCCGCTCCGTCGCCGACTTTAGGTACGCCCCGGAAAAGGGGCCGCCAAGGCTGCACCGGTAGTAGCACTCGAGCTTGGCGCCGACAGAGTTGTCGGTCGAGTGCCACAGTCGTTTTTTGGAGACCACACCAAATTCGATTGGTCGACGTAAAAACCGCCGACCGCCTCGTCGTAGTTGACTGACACGGGCGCGTCCCCGGACACGATGTGCACGGGGGTAAACGTAAACGACGACGGCCGCACGCCGATCGCGCTCGACTTGTACCCGTCGGGCTGGTCGACGAGGTTCTGGAACGGCGCGATGCACAGCGCCGCCGCCCCGATCTGCATCGTCGACGACTCGACCAGCCGCCGCGTCGTCATGTCAATCGCCGTCGCATCCGCCCGGATGCACAGAAGACAGTACCCGTCGACGGGGTATTTGCGGTGGAGCGCCTCTTCGGGGGAAAGGTACATCGGGAGCGGGCCGGGCGCACGGTCGAGCCCCGCCGCCACGCAGTCGGACCCCGACGCGCACAGCGGCACCCCGGGCTGGTTGAACCGAAGGCACTTGCACTCCCAGCACGCCCCGGACACGGGCACCGCCGCCGGAGGCGCCGCGTTCCGCACCGAGCCCGCCACCACCGACGCCACGATCGCCTCGGGGCTCACCTCGTGCCCAAAAACCACGTACGGCAGGCTCGCCACAAAGTTTATGGGCTTGACCAGCTTGGCGATTGCACATGCCACCGAAGGCTCGACGAGCTCGGTCGTCCCGGAAGGCCGGCGCCCGGTTGACGAACACGCACCGCCGACAGGGTGGACAGCGCCGTGCACGGGGTGCTCCAACAGCCAATAATGAAGGACATTCAACGAGGCAAGTAGTCCTCCCCCGACGGGCAGAAGAGCGTCTTGCGGTTTGGGCATCCTCCGGCGACGCCAAGGGCGGGCCAAAGTGCACAATCAACTGGCGATCGGTCAAAAAGATAAACTACGTCGAGGGCACCACCCTGAACCGGTACACCAAACGCGGGTCCGCGTGGATCAAACGCGACGCCTCGTACGAAATGCGCCGGCTCGGATGCACTCACTGCGCAGGGCCCCACGACCCTCTCAACACAAACTGCTGGGCCACGGCAAAGGTCGGCAAAAAACCACAGGTGCTCACCATCAAAAAATCGCTCGTATGGGACCCAAAAACGGGTCAAACCCACAACGCTGCCTTTGAAAAAACATTCTTTTTTGAACGGTCCAAGATCCACATCGGCGTCTTGAAATTCCAGGGTATATCCCAGTAACGGGAGCTCATGCCATACAAACGCCGAGGATTTGTGACGGCCGCCCACCGGTCTTGGTTCCGCCACCCCAAACGTATTCGAACAGCCGTCGGCAAAGCCCGGTCGAGGCCAACC
>VMHT01012490.1_pt1 | contig 66615 bp, 38 predicted proteins | sample 4693611 | NCBI WGS metagenome assembly VMHT01 (sample SAMN12280063, study PRJNA550983) | marine metagenome | isolation source: seawater sampled from same location over 5 years 0.02-0.2 micron viral filtrate | place: USA: collected off the coast of southern California halfway between the port... ...
CGCACACGCGGGCGCGGGGACGACGCGCGCGATGTCGCCGCGAAACGCGGTCGCCGTCGCGCTGCTGAACGACCCGAACGAATGCGTCGTCGTCGACCTCGACGCGCTGCCGACGGACGTCGAGGACGTCGCGAGCGTCCTCCAGGCGGAGCTCGCGCCGCTCGAGGCGTGGATCGAGGTGACGGAGGCGTACCTCAGGCGAGGCGACGCGCGAGGGTTCGAGACGCTGATGGAGATGGTGTGCGCGCCGGGTGCGTGGACGCGCGCGCCGCGACCGACGGGACGCGACGCGCGCGCGAACGAACGAACGAACGAACGAAAGCGCGCGAACGTTTGCGCGATCGAGCGATGATGGATCGACGGGCTCAACGGCGTCGACCGAACGCGGTGACTGACGAGACCGCGCGCGCGTACGACGATAGAGATCGAGGAGGTGTATAGGGAACAAGCGTACGGACGCGCGGCGGTGCTGTGCCTGTACGCGTCGTATTGGGCGAATAGGGCGGCGCGGGAGACGGACGCGGTGAGCCGAGAGGAGGGGTTCATCAAGGCGGGCGCGTACTTGAATCAAGCGGCGGGAATTCACAGGAAACCGGAACAGATCGTGGCGATCGGACGCGCGCACCTGGCGTTCGCGCGCGGGGCGACGGGAGAGGGCGAGAAACTCATCGACCAGGCGCTCGGGCTCAAGGACGACGGTAGGGATAACATCACGCCGATGCTGTGGAAGGCGGTTTTATTGTATAAGAAGGAGCGCTACCAAGACGCGTTGACGTGGTACAAACGCGCACTTCGCGCGTTTCCTTCCGCGCCCGCACCGGTGCGTTTGGGGATCGGGGCGTGCCAATACAAGCTGGGCGACTTCAAGACGGCGAAGCTTGCGTTTGCGCGCGTGCTCAAGTTGGATGAGCGCAACGTCGAAGCCATGCTCGGTTTGGCGCTGTGCGAATTGAGCTTGCATGACATTCGTAGTCAGCAACACTTGGATTCCGTCGCTGCGGCCATGCGCCTGCTCGAGCGCGCTTTCATGCACGACCCTCACAACCAAGCGGTGAACAACGTCATCTCGGACAATTTGCTCATGGCGGATGATTACGAAAAAGTAGAGAAACTCACGCGACTGGCGCTTCAGAACAACGCGGAGACGCCGAGGAACCGAGCGAAGGCGGCGTTTAACCAAGCGCGCGCCTTGCACGCCCGAGGACAGGTGCCTCAAGCGCAAGCGTTGTACTTGACGGCGACGAACCTCGACGAACACTACGTGCCGCCGTACTTTGGTTTGGGTCAAATCGCCCTTGCAAAGGGTGATGTGAAGTTAGCGTGGAACTACATGGATAAAGCACACGGGGAATTCGGAGAGTCCATGACCGTGACTAGAATGTTTGCCCATTTATGCGCGTCGACTGGTAGAAGCGAGCAGGCGGCGGAGATGTTCCGCGAAGTAGTGAAACAGGGTGGAAACGACGTCGACGCGATGTTAGAACTCGGAGAACTCTTAGAGACTCAAGATCCGAAGGCTGCGTTGAAGGCTTACAGTGCCGCCCTGAAAATGCTAGCTGCCAAGGGTGAAGAAGGGCCAATTACCGCCATCAAGAACAACATCGGCGTGTTGAACGTTCAGTTGGGCAAATTCGACGAGGCGCGCGAGGCGTTCACCGAGGCGCTGCAGGCGCTCGGTGGCGATGCCGATCAACTCGAGGGCAAACTGAAAGGTGCTAAGGCGAAGAAGGCGTTACAGCCAGGCGTTGCGCCCATCGCGTTCAACTTGGCTTTATTAGAGGAACAGCAAGGAAACAACGCCGCGGCGGAGGCACGATACGACGCCATCCTCGCCGCGCAACCGGATTACATTGATTCCATCTTGCGTCAAGCGAAAATTCGGGCCGAACGGGGCGATTACGACATGGCGCTCGAACGCACGAATGAAGCCATTGCGGCGAAAAGTGATAGTGCCGATGCCCTCGCCCTCGCTGGTTGGGTTTTGCTCAAGGCAAAGCGATGGAGTGAGGCGGAGCAACAATTCGCCGCGCTGCGCAACTTGCCCAAACCCGACGCCGCGGCGAATGCGAAGGAAAAAACATTGACGCACGACGAGTATGCGATGGTAAGCGCGGCGAACGCGGCGTATTACAGCGCTATCAAAGAGGGTGTGCTCAAGCGAAACGATCCCAAGGTGCTCAAGCGCGAGGAGGAGCACTACGAACGGGCTTACTCGTTGTTCCAAAAGACGCTCCAGAAGAATGGTTCCAACGTCTACGCCGCTAATGGTCTCGGGATTATTCTTGCTGAGCGAGGGCGAATCGACGAAGCCAAGACGGTGTTTCAGATCGTGCAAGAAGGCATGGCTGCGAAAGGCTCAATCAACCCGGATATTCTCATCAACCAAGGTCACGTGTACTTGGCCAAGGCGCAATATGTGCAGGCGAGCAAGCTTTACGAGCGCGCTCAAAGCCAGTTCTACTTTAACCAGAACGAAAATGTCATGCTTTATCAAGCGAGGGCGCATTATGAGAATGGCAACTTGGAAGAAGCGCGCAAGATTCTTCGCAAAGCGTTGTTAATCGCGCCCTGGAACCACAGAATTCGATTCAACTTGGCGTACGTCATTCAAGAGATGGCGCAGCGCACGTTGAACAGAACGATGAAGAGCACGAGCTCGGACGGACGTTTGGCGCAAGTGGAAAGTGCGATAGAAGACTTGACCACTGCGCTCAAGCTCTTCGAGCAATTGCAAACGCTTGGGAACCAGGCGGAGTTTGGTTTCGACGCCAAACGCACGAGCGTTCACGTGTCCTTCTGCAAGCAAGCGCTCACCAAGTCCAAACCGCACTTGGAAGCGGCGCAGAAGGAAGAGGCTTCGATCTCTGCAGCGAAAAACGCGCAACTCACCGCGCGCCGCGCGATCGAAGAAGGCCGCGCCGCCCAAAAAGCTGCCGAAGAACTCGCCAAGGAGACGCACGCCAAGGAACTCGAAGCCATCGCTGCGCAGTCTGAGCGTCGCTTCAAAGAAAGCCAAGCGCGATGGATGTCAGAACAAGCTGTCGAGCGACCGACGAAGAAAGGTGCCAAGGGTCTCGGTGCGGCTCCTGTCGGTGAGGCCACGAGCGATCTTTCCGAAGACGATGACGAGCCCGCACCCGAGACGCGCGCGCCGCCCACTGCCGAGGAACTCGCGCGTCAGAAAGAAGCCCTCGCGGCGGCCGGTTTAGCCGACAGCGACGACGAAGACGAAGACGAAGACGAAGACGCGCAACCGAGCGCCGACGTCGAAGCACCGGCAGAAAAGAAGCGTTCCGCTGACGAAACTGACGAAGCCCAAGCTGAAGCCGCCGCTCCCAAGCGTCGCCGACGCGCCGTCGTCGACGACGACGACGACGAGTGATCGCGTCTTCTCCGTTCGACACGTTCACACCGCGCGCTCGCGCGCACCGCGCTCGCAACGCGCGCTTAGTATATCATCAATACATCGTATCACACCACCCAACCCGACCACTCGACGTCTGCGCCCTCTCAAAATTCAAATCCTTGGCGCGGCTGTTTGAATTCCAAATTCAAACCGGCGCCCGCACACGCACGCGCGCGCGGCGCGCGGGCGAGCGTTGACGACGACGATCGCAACGACGACGATGACGACCGTGGACGCATCGATGCCCGCCGCGATGCCGAGCGGCGCCGCGACGACCACGGAAACGATCGACGTTCCGGACGTTGGCGCGGTCGACGACGACGCGCGACGACGCGCGACGACGCGCGACGAGAGCGCGAGCGAGGACGAAGATGAGGAATATCTCGGACGGATCCGTCGACGCGCGCGCACGCGCGAGGATGAGAGCGAGAGCGAGGAGGACACGCGAGAGGGCGACGGGTCAGAGGACGGCGAAGGCGAGGCGCCGCGAGGGAAAGGCGAAGGACGACGACGACGATTGAAACGCGCGAATGGTGAACGCGTCGAACGAGACGTTGATGGAAGTGACTCGAGCGATTCGAGCGAGAGCGAATTGGATGAGGAGATGATGATGGAACGTAAGTACGCCGAGACGGGGCGGTTGACGGATGAAGACGTCGAGGACGAGGCAGAGGAGACCGTTCGTGGAGCGTATGACGAAGTGGGTGTGGGATATTCGTCCGATTCGTCGCTTGGATCACCCGTAGCGGGCGATGATGTGCCGGCGAGCGGTAGTCGGCCGAGGAAAATGACGAAGAAGCAGATGAAGAAGGAACGAGACGCGTTGGCCAAGGAACAGGAACGCATGATGAAACGAGCGCAAAGACGGGCGAAATTCCCGGGCTGGGACGCCGAAGTGGTGCGCGTGTCTTATTTACCGTTGATTGACAAGCTTCGCGCTGCGGTGGCGCACATCAAGCACGACGGACTAGTTATGGGAGAAGACTCGCCGGCAAAAGAGGCCGACAAAGCCACAAAGGCGGACACGCCCACCGTCGCCCCGCTTGCAGACTCCGAAGATGACGAAGCGGACGACGGTGAACCTAAAGCAAAGACAGCCGAAGTCGTAGAAATCGATCTCGATGACGACGAAGAAGAAGATGACGATGCATTACTCAAGGAAATCTTGGCAAAGAAAGCAGTCGCGGTGGCGCAAAAGCCATCCGAAACGGTGATGACTGAGGAACCAACGCTTGTCGAACAAGAGGACGGAGAGGACGCGGATGACGAGTCCGAAGAAGACAGCGAAGATGATTTATCCGAGGAGGAAGATATGACGGAAGAAGAGCGTCGAATGCAGCGTAAGGCGGCGAAGAGGTTCATCAAGGCGGATAGAAGATCGCACAGAGCCGCCGCCACCACGGGCGACGTCTTTGAAGATGAAGCGGAGATGTCCGAAGATGGTGGGCACACCGACGACGATGATGATGATGATATTCAGGATGACGTTGACGATGTCGCCGACGCTATCGATTTCCGCGAAGAACAGCCCGAAGACGAGCGCCGTGCCGCGGCTCGTGCGCGCGCCTTCGCAAAGGAGCAGCAAGCCCAAGACGACGACGAGCTCGAAAAGATGAAGCAGATGGTTGGTAACGGTTTCAAACGCAAAAAGAATGGTCTGTTCGACTCTGAAGACGCGTGGCAGCGTAAGAGACGCAATGCTAACGGCGAAGAGGAATCTGATTCGGATGACGTCGACTATGGTCCCGTCATCGAGCGTCCCGAAGAGGCCGTCGAGTTATCGGACGACGACGACGGTGAGTGGCGCGAACAAGCCAAGCGTCGTCGTGCCCTGCACGAATCCGGTACACAAGAGTCTCTTGAGCTACCAAATGCGTTCGAAGGTAACGTCAGTCAAGAAGTCTACGCCGCCATCAAGGCTCCTCGCATGAATTCGTTCCACAGCGAGTCGCAAGACACCACGCAAGCGGAAGGATGGGAAGCCCCGCTCCCTCGAGCGCAATCTATGCCCGCGGCTTTGGTCCGTACGTCGAGCCATCTCGGCAGCGGAAGTTCTGCAATGCTTGCCCGTCAATCATCGAAAACGTTCTTGGGTAAGAAACGACAAGTCACCAAGGCGACTGGCGCGCTGCTCGGCAACAGCCAGGCTTCACGCTCATACGTCTTCGGCCGAACGGATAGCCAAAGTCAATGGGGAGGCGACGATTCGGGTCCCGCGACCACGTTCAAGGAAATCGGTCGCGATGAAGATGCGCGCGCTTTCGGTTCGACGAACATGGGACCAACGAGACCGAACGCGTCCGAACCGAAGAAGAAGCCATCCTTATTCGCGATGGTGAGCCAGACCGCGGGCGAGAACAACGCCCGCCCTCGAGCGGAGGACGTTCAAAAAGCGATGAAGGCAGCGTCGGGGAAATGATTTATGTAACGAAGATAAGCGCACGATGATTTGAATAAGGTGATTTTTACTGCAAACATTCACTCTAAACACACCTCATCTCACTAATGCAAAGAGCGCGACGCGCTCTTCCGCTCCTATCGCCACGAGTTTCTCGACACACCTAACTGATTGAACACGTAACCGAGTCGTATTGATTGAATACCTTCCCGTTTACATCTCCATTTCCTTACCAACGTACGGCTTGGCCATGTCTTCGTCATCCTTCGGGGTGTGGATGACGACGGTGTCCGGAATCGGCGTCGACGGACCGTTGCGGCCCTTCGGATCGTGGTCGAGCATAATCTTCACGCGCATACCGATGGTACCCTGGCGAAGCAAGGCGTGGCGAGTGCACGAAACGATGTATTCGCGCACCGGGTTACCGGAAGAAATCATGTAACCGTCCTTGAACTTCATCGCCTTGGCGCGTTGGCCGCGAAGCTTACCAGAGACGACGACCTCCGCACCCTTGGCGCCAGCCTCCATGATGTATCGAAGCACGCCGTAGCACGCACTGCGCACGCAAAAAAAATGTCAATCGTCAGTCACGCGTTCGTCTACGTCGACCACATCATCTCGCGTTCGCGTCGCGCGCGCCAAAGCCCTCTCGTTTTGCCGCGTCGTCGCGTTTGAAAACCTCTCAAAGCCCTAACACGTGCGCCCATCGCACGCGCTCGGACGCCTCGTCCGTCGCTTCTGCGTCCGCGTCGCGCGTCGACGCGGACGACTAAAATTAACGCGCGACCACTCTTTGCGATCGATCGAAGAACACACGCACCGTCGAACGGCGAGACCGCCGAGAAGCTTGTATCGCAAAGACTCGCACTGCGCGATGGCGCACAACCCGCGGTTGTTCACCCGTTCCGCGTACAGCTCCACCGAACCTTCCGCCATCTGGAACCTGCGCTGCACGAGCGTGGTCAACTCACGAATGCGTCGACCCTTTTCGCCGAGCACGTTCGCCGTGCGCGTGGCGCGGATGATGATTTCCGTGCGCATTGGGGTCTGTCGGACTTCCACGCCCGAGTACCCATCCTCGGCGAGCTCGCGGACGAGCATTTCGTTGAGCTCGGCGAAGAAGACGCCGTCGGCGACGAACTGCGAGTCGATGTCGACGAACGACGTAATGTTAGTCTTCGTTCGCGTGCGTCCGCGCTCGCGATCGACGGCGTCCGCGCGCGCGCGCGTCGACTCGCGATCGATCGATCGCGACGGTGACCCTAAGCGCGACGCCGGAGCGGCATCGCGCGTTGCGGCGCCGCGCGACGCGCGACGCGAGTCACGGCGCGCGCTCGGGCGCAACGATAGATCCGCGCGCGTTCGACGCACCTTGCGCTTCTTGCTTATAGCGGTGGCCACCATGGTGTCGACGTGCGAGGCGCGGAAAGACGGAGCGAGGGCGACGCGCGGGCGCGACGGGGCGGACTCGGATTTCTTGGCCCCACGGGAGTGAGATTTCTGACATCGGACGCCGCGCGCGCGCTACTGATGGCTCGAGGACGTCGACGCGGCGAGCTCGAGCGCAGAGATGCGCTGCGCTTGGGAGTCTAACATCGCACGGAGGTGCTGGATGCGGTCGCGGAGCTCGTCGCACTCCTCCTCGCGCTCGCCGATGACTTCGAGCGCGGCGGCGTAACGCTTCTCCAGCGCGGCGGAGACGCCGACGGCGGCGCCGCCGTCGGCGAGCTGCTCGCTCTTCACGAGCTCGTTCGCGAGCGAGTCGCGCGTTTGTTCTAACTTTTTGATCTGGTCGTGCGCGATGTGAAGGTCGGTGTCTCGCGCGGCGAGTTGGCTCTTGAGCGCGGCTAAAGTATCGCGCACGGCAAGACTCAAGCCGGCTTCGCCGCCGGTGAGCATGGGTGCAGGCGCGGCTTTCGCCGAGTTTTCGCTCGCGCGATCGCCATCATATTTGCTTTGTAAAGAATCCACCTCATCGCGCGCGAGTTTCAAGTCGCTCTCCAGCTTGGCCGTAGCTGCGAGCATTTCGGCGCGTTCTCGATCCCACGTCTCGCCGAGCTGCTTATGCTTACCACGCTCTTGTGCGAGCAATTGCTTCACCTTAGACTCGCGTTCGCGAGCCTCTTCTTCCACCACGGAGAGTCGACCCTCTTGTTCCGCGAAAGATTCACTAAATTTGGCCGATTTGACTGCCTCCGCCGAGGCTTTCGCACGCTGCACCTCGAGCTCCGCGTTCAAGGCGTCAATTTCCGCCTTAAGCTTCTCTGCTCGATTCATCGCGATTTGCGTATCCTTCATCGCCGACATCTTTTCATCTATAGCCGTCGCTTCGCGCTCTGCAGCTGCTTCTGCGCGCGATTCGGCGTCAGCCAGGCGCAAAGCCGACGCCCTCTCTGTCGCGGTCCATGCGTCGGCGTTCTCCGTCGCCTGCAGCTGCAACGCCTCAATCTGCCGAAGCAACGGACGCGTGCTTTCGGGCATTCTCCTGAGTAACTCATCGTGACTACTCTCTGCGAGCTGACAACGCTCTTCGACGGCAGCTAGATCGTTCTTGAACCTTTCCTCCTGGCGCTCCAAAGCCGCGCTCGAGCGTTGCAACGAATGTTGCAAGTCGGCGAGTTGATCCTTCAGGCTCTGCTCGCGTTCGCGCACAATCTTGAGCTCGCTCGCCAAATCCTCGCTTCGCGCCACATTAGCCTTGATCTCAACATCCGTTAGCTCTTCTTTCGCTTGCGCCAATTTCGATAAATAATACTCCTTTTGCTCGTTCAATTGCGTCGTCAGACGAGTCTTATCCGCCACGTATTCATCGCGCGCGGCTTTCAACTCCGCCGTGAGCTTGCTGATGGACGCGCCTTTGCTTTCGAGCTCCCTGCTTAGTCCTTGATGGGCCTCTTCACGCTCTCTCAAATCTTTTCTAAGCTTTTTAATGATACCTTCCATCTCCGCCTGCTTCTTACTGAGCGCCTCGCCCTCTGCCATGACTTCGTTGATAATTTCATCCTTCTCCTTGACGAGCATGTCCGCTCCAGCGCCGGCTTCGGCTTGTTTTCTAAGAGCCTTGCACTGCTCTGTGAGCTCGCGCACTCGAGCTTCGGCATCGGCGAGCGACTCTTCAGCCTGCGCCGCGCGCTCGGCGTATTCTTCCTGTTCGGCGTCCAACGACGCCCGTTGTTCCGCTCGCCTGGCGATTTCGTCTTCTCGCGCGGTGAGCTGCTTTCTCACCGCTTTAAGCTCCTTCAACGTCGCCTCTAAACGACTACCATCGATGTCGGGTTCGATTGTATCCTCGTCATCGCCCCCGTCCGCCTTATCAACCGCTTTCGGCGCCGCTTTCGGCGCCGCTTTCGGCGCCGCTTTCGGCGCCACTTTCGGCGCCGCTTTCGGTGCCACTTTCGGCGTCGCTTTCGGCGTCGCTTTCGGCGCCGCTTTCGGCGTCGCTTTCGGCGCCGCTTTTTCTTTCACCTCGTGCGTTTTCTCCGTCGCCGGCGCGTTCCCCGCGACGGCGTCTCCCTCGTCCTTTGCGCTCGTCCCGCTCGTCCCGCTCGTCGTCCCCGTCCCCGTTCCCGTCCCCTCCTTCATCCCGAACGCCTCGTCCGCGCGCTGTTCGAGCTCTTTCGCCGCCTCGCTCGCCCGCTCCGCGATCGTCTCCGCCATCGCCCGCACGTCGACGCTGTTCAACTCTTGCAGCGCCTCGCTCGCCTTGGCGCTGATCGTCGTCGTGAGCGAATCGAAGCTCCACTCCTGCGTGTTCCACCCCTGGGCGACGTTCCCGAACGCGCTCGCGTACGACGTCGACGCGGCGTCGTCGACCGCGTCATCGCGCGTCGGTGCGTCGCCCATTCGAGGCGACGCGCGCGACGAACGCGTCGCGATGTGTCCCGAGGCGCGCGTCGTTCGTCCGCACTGACGCGCGCGCGCGAGCGCACGAGGCCGCGTCGACGCGCGCGACGATGGACGCGGTCGACGGTGACGCCGCGCGCGCCGTCCGCGGCGCGCGATTGCCCGAGCGCGCGCGCGTGACGCGCGCGAACGCCGAACGGTTGGGGACGGAGCAACAGTTTTGGTGCACGACAAAGTGTTTCGTGCGCGACGTGCTCGAGGCGCGAGAGATCGCGATCGTGGACGACGCGAGCGATGGGGGCGAAGGCGTGGACGATGGACGGGCGAGCGAGCTGTACGAGATGCGAGGACGGGCGAGCGAGGGCGAGGGGGACGGGACGAAGGCGAGCGAGACGAAGGCGAGCTTCGTCGCGCGGCGGGTCGAAGTGTGTGGATTCGTGGTGGAGAAACGACGAAGGAAGGATTCGAAGGTGATATTTACCGTGGATGATGGGTCGGGGTGCGTGGAGTGCGTGGTGTGGACGCAAGATGGTGACGCGGTGTCGGGCGAGCAGATGGAGTTGTTCGGCATCGCGAGCACGGCGGACGGAGCGGCGGCGGTGGCGCGGGACATACGGGTCGGGAGCCTGGCTCGAGTGCAAGGGCGGATACGAGACTGGAACGGGCGTCGTCAAATCAACGCGACCGCGGTGCAAGTCGATCTCGATCCGAACGAGGAATTACTCTTCTGGCTCGACGCGTCACTCGAAATCTAGTTAGTAAGAGTTTGGATTTACCTTATTGCACCAAAACTGCGAGCAAAGTCTAAGTCTCTAGTGATAGGATTCTAGTATTTTAGCTAATTGTTGTGGTGATGTAGCCCATATCAGCGATTACTCTGGTTTGAGACTCTCTGGGGAGGAGCCATTGTCTTCGTCGCTGCCAGCTCTAGCCTCTGCCCTTGACCGTCTTCGGAACACTCCTTGAGCAGACGAAAGCCAGCCAGTTAAAATACTCGCCGACGCCGTGCTGAGTGTTTTTGGACGTCTCGTATCGAATGCCAACTCCGGATCGTCCGATGACTCAAGATCGGAAGAGCTACCAGAGTCGGAAGTGAGCGCTTGGCGTTTTGGGCCTCCGGACAGCGGCGTATTCGCGAGGCTCATTTCCTTTTCTGCGCGCGAGCGTTGCAACCATTGACTCATCACCGAAGCAGCCACGTAAGAAACTGGTTGGCGTTCTGGTGAGGCGGAATCACTGGACAACTGAGAAGACGAATCACCGGAATCATCCGAAAGATTCGCTTTCGGTGCAGACGGAGGCACGCTTGCGCGCATCTCTCTCGCTCTCGTCAACCAGTCTCGCATGACCATCTTTGAAGTTTGACTCATGTGCTCAGTCGTGGCGTACTTGGGTTCTGTATCAGTGTCACTTTCCGACGAGAAGTCAGTCGAAGAGAACACAGCAGTATTCGTGAGCGACGATTGTCTGTTTGCACGAAGTTGCTTAACCGCAGCCAACCAACCCGTAAGGGCGGCAGAAGAAGCTTCGGAAAGATTGACAGGCGGGAACCGTTGGAGACCAGCCTCTGTCTCACTTTCAGACGTATCAGAGAGCATGCGGAGATTTACTCCGCGTCCAGATGCTCTCGAAGCGGCGTGTGTGAGCCATATTCGCATGGCTGCTTCAGCACCCACTGATAGCTTCACTTCTCCGAAGTCTTCTTCCATATCCGAGTCTGACTCTGACATCTCACCAGCCTTCATTCTACGACGCACAGCTTTTCCGAGTTTCAGCCGCCTTGCAGTACGAGGAGATAGAATTTCTTGTAACTGATCAATGACCCAGTCCCTATTCTTTGACATGAAAAGATGGCGGAACTGATCACTCGTGAGGTCGGCCGTCGTGACATCCATCGTTTGGAGGCTGTCGCCACCGCTATCCTCAATCACGGCTGCCATTTTAGGTACGAAAATGGAAGAAAAATCCTCATCAAGAGAATCCTCGATGATGATTTCCCCAGACGTGATCGAAGAAGTGATTCGCCAGAGGCCGAAGTGATTTGCCAAGAGGAGGGCGAGACGCTTTGCCGTGTAAGATGCGCCGAGAACCATGAGAACACAAGCCCAGAAGAGGATATCTTCAAACATGTTGTAGTTTGCTCGGAGCATCATGGAGAGAGCGAGGACGAACAAGAAAGATCCCGAGCCGCCGAGCGCAAGCACAAAGTAGAACTGACTCGAGAAGCACATTTGATCAATCGCGCGAAGACCGGGGTCAATTGATTCATCGTAAACGCGTTCGAAACCTTTCCATCGCGACGTACGATTGATGAATCGATATCGAGCGTACTTCAAATACTCGTACACCTTCCAGCCATGGAACAATTCCTGAATGTTGAAAGTTATGATGTCCATGACAATCCAGAACGGAATAATCACGACAGAGAAGAGAAGATAAATCAAAAGATCCTTCTTTCTGAAACCGTACAGGTACGACAGTCTCAGCTGGTCGTTGAAATCCCAGAAAAAGAAAATGAAGAAAGGCGTCATGTAGTTAACAGCCGTGTTTACGCCGTAAGCGGCGAGGAAGCCCATTAAATCTTCGACCAACGTATCTTCTGCATCGATTTTTTCCTCTACTTCGACGTCATCGTCGTCACCAAAGTTAAATGGTAACAAATTCATGATGTAGTTCACGACTGCGCTGATTTTGTCTGGGAGTACGAGGGCGCAGTACGCGATGAACGCATCAAGATATACGTACTCGACCATACCCATGATAGTCTCGAAAAAGAAACCAAGGGTGAAATCTGTAAAGTCATCGGCTCCGATCGTCGCAACGCCAACGGCTGAAGCAAGTACGACCGATACTGGAGCGAGTAAGAAAGCTTCTCCCAACGCGGTTTCTATCTGCATTTCCATGATTACGTGAGCGACCTTCAAGAGGAAGAAAATGGTAAAGAACTGGACACCGAACGTATCAGTAAACGAGAACTCAATCAAGAAGACATTTGTCACGTTAACTAAGATATTCATCAAAACGAAATGACTTCGTTTCCAGACTTCTGGTTTGAACATCACTTCATCGACGTAGCGCTCGTCCTCCAATTCCTTCTCTTCTTCGTCTTTCAGTTCGGCAGGGACTAAGATTTCGGCGGCGCATCCCATCATATACATACCAGCTGTCAAAAAGCAGACTGCGTATCGACCAGCGGTCGCTTTTTCTACGACAGCTGGATCGATTTCACGGCCGATATTATCAATACTGATCGGGAACTCTGTAATGATTGGGAACGCGACAAACACGGCCCGGAGTCCGAACTGCGCTGTCGCAAACGGTAACATGCCGAGCGTGACACCCATCAGAGGTGGACCAATCATTATTCGAAGATATGGTAAGAATCGGAATCTCGGTGGTTCTTTCAATAGTGTGAAGATTCTCACGACCACCCACACAGAAAAGATCAACAACACGACGAGCATTCCGATCGCAAAGAAAAGCGCCAAGTAGAACAGGAAATCAAAAGCAAAGAAATTGAGCAAATCGAACCAACCTAGCGCTGATACCGCCACGCTAAGCGTGTAAGTACCATCGTGAGCCGTAGCGGATACGTATTCGTCCATCGTCACCGTGGCCGCGATGATTCGTTTGTCTGAGTCGGTGAATTGATAGTACAAGATCTCAAATTCAACCTTCGTCGGCATCAAACCAGCCGTCAAAACGAATCCTTCGACGGGCGCAAAAATCACAGGAATGTTTTCTTGCGCCGTGATATCGGCCATGTACTTCTCTTTATTTGCGGCTGGCTCCGTCTGGTCGTTCGCCAGGGCGCTTGCTTCGAAAAGAGCGTCTTGACTTTCAGCCTCCGCTGTCAAGTAGAACAAGGTGTCACCCTCAGCTTCGTACCAACGCTTCTTTGCTGAAGCTTCTGTGTAGGCCTCTTCATAGAAACAATCGATGGTTAACTCGAGCTCATCTGCAACTGCTGCTTGAACTTGCGGAGAGTATTGATTGATGAAGACTGTTTCTTCTTTTGGCACCAACGTGGTCTCACCATAACTGACAAACGTGCGATCTTCGCCAAACGTGACGGGCTTGTACGGGTTTTCAGTGAGGTGCGAAAAGAAAATATGACTGTCGAATCCGCGGCAAGCAGAAAAGAAAGGCAAGTAGTCCATCGCGAACAGCGTCTGGTCAGCCGCCCACAAACCTTCATTGAGCAGATACTTTTCTTGCTCGTACACGTCTGGAAGTGAAAGAGTGATAGTTTCGTCGGTTTGGCCATCCTCGTTCACTATCACCCAATCCTCTGCTTGCGTCGACGTTAAATCAATGTGCGCTTGGCTGGGAGAATCTTCGGCTGTTAGCACGTTTTGCTGTCGCAGATATTTGAACTTCTTCCACTCCGCACCATACGTAGAGTTGTAATCGATGGCGGCACGGGCATCAAGCCTTCTACAACCAGGATCTTGGTTAATATTGGCGCACTCGAAGTAATCGGTCGACACTGATCGATACATTGTCGAGGCCACAGGAGCATTCAAGGGCGCTTGATACTCTTCGTCAATTTCGAATGGCAAAATGGCGTGCACGGAATACGTCGGCGTTGCACTTGCACGCTCTGGAAATTCGACGTCGATGCAAATACTGTTCAAGAACGACGCACGATTATCCTCTTGATATCTACCATCCAGCATTCTCAGTTCAATTCTGAAAGGCAAATCATCCAAAGCTTGAATGGATAGTTCGTGCATACCGCGTTTCCAAACGTAGTTCCCAAAAGTTGGATTCTCAACGTTGTAGCCCGTCGCAGTACCATCGCTATTTCTCGCAAACCAGAACGGCAACTCTAAAGATTCTTGAGAAGCGGGACACTTCTTTTCCTGCTCCTCACCGGCTATGACCTTCATATTCAGCCATGTTATGCCATCGCCTACATCCCATGGCGGGCATGGCACGGACTTGTATTCGCTTGCAGGGCACAAGGTGTCATCAATCACTGGATTTGTGAAAATAAGCAGCTCGTAATGTTCGCCGTACTTCAGATTTTCGTTGATTGTCCGCCAATCAAGCCTCAATTTGGCCGTATGACCTCGAGGTAGAGTGAACTTCATCAAAGGGATATTGTTCTCGTCAACGGCGGCGATGCTGTTGTCATCTGACAGAATGAATGTCGGGTTCAGGAGTTCCCAATTTTTGTTTGTGCAACTGCCCATGCCCATGTAGTCAAATGGGTCGGTGGGTCCTGTCGCGTTTGAACTAGAAGTGTTCGTCGTATCGATCTGCAATAGAGTGCGACCTGCAGCGATTTGGCTCTCTACTTCCCGAAGCCATTCAGTGTCACGACCTGTGGCGTTGATTGTTTTGTAATATGTTTTCTCAATCAAGTCAAAACTGACGGGCATGACTCTCCAGAAAGTGATCAAATCTGCAGAGCACTCGTCCAAACTTTGTGCCGACGGAGACGACGCCGTCCCTGTGGGACATCGGTTGAGCACTTGTCCAGTTCCCGTCGGACAGAAGAAGCAAGCTTGACACGGGAACTGAGTACGCGTAGAGTAAGACGCTCCAGCGGGACAGTAGTAACCAGCGGGACATTTGTTGAAAAATTGTGTTTCCGGAGTAGTACCCGGTCCACAGAAGTATCCGTCGGGGCACTTTTGTTCGGCAATCGATGTTCGAGCGTCGCACACGTAACCCTCCGGACACAAATCCGCTTCACCTTCTGGATCGAGTTGTAAAAGAACACACTTGGAGGCGTCGTAAGCCTCGGTGTTGTCCGCATCGCAATAAGCAGAGTACTCGTTTAACGCAGCTGTACCTTGCCCACGAGGTTTGTTATTGCTCATGCCATCAATGGCGCACACAAGTCCTGAGTTACACGGCAAACATAACGATTCTTCGGTCAAGCCAATAGATGACGACCAGGTTCCTTTCGGACACTGACGGCACGCAATGGAGTCCCGCGCAGAGCGGAAATAACCTGCAGGACATGCGGTTGGTTTGAATGTGCCTTCGTCGACGCACTCGTAGCCTGCAGCGCATGTTAGACACTCCTGGAACCCTTCGTAAGGCGTATAGGTGCCCGGAAGACATGTAACGGCTGCGGAGTTACCTTGTCCAGATGTGTATGAACCGCGCGGCGCTGGAATCGGAATGTAAGTACGTTTCGGACAGTAATGACCCTCGGTACAAGGTCTCATTGGATTATATACATCCGTCGCCGATTCAGAAACCACAGTGGAATCCCCTGTAGCCCATTCGCAGAAACTTCCTTCCTTACACGGCTGCGGTTGCTTGAAAGAACCCTCCAACACGATCGAAGTTGTTACACCCTCCGTACAGAACGTCGTGGGAGGACACGGCTTTGGTCGGAAGTTGTCAACGTTCAACGCAATTGGAGATGCATCGACAATAGCTGCCACATCAATAATTGCGAGAGGATCACGGGTGACGGTATTTTCAAGGCAGTAATGTCCGGCGGGACAACGGGTACCTGCGACGGCCAGACCTTCAGTGTCGCACACGAAGCCGGGTGTGCACACTTCGGGCGCCTCACGAGCAAAACCTGGGCAAATCGTGCCTTTTGGACATTTTTGACATGAGTCTTTGCCATAATCGGAGTTGTACTCGCCGGGAAGACATGGTTTCGGTTCGGCGTTGGCGACACCTGGACAATACATTCGCTTTGGGCATCTCAACTGCTGACCAGGAGGACAGTAATGTCCTGGAGGACACGGACCTACGCCTTGCGGTGTGATAGAACCAGGTTCGCAAACATAACCGGCATAGCACTGCTGTGGAGTGGTGAAATTGTATGCGATACTCGCACTCGACACAACACCGGCGGTACAGTACATGCCAAATGGACAAGGTAGTGGCCGCTCGGCAACAGTGAAGTCAGTAAAGTTACTCGTTCGCGTACCCTCCAAACAATAATGGCCGGGTGGACATAGTTTATTCGGTACAGTAAGGCCAGTAGAGTCACATACCGCACCCCTCGGACAAATGATCGGGATCATTGAGCCCGCGTCTGGCGAAATGTAGCCCACTGGCGTTGGAAGACAGTCAGCTTGGCCGGTTCTGGGTTGGAACGTCCCTGGCGGGCATAAGGTGAAATTTTTTCCACCGCCACAGAATGCGCCTCGTGGACATAAAATGGCTTCACTTTCAGGGCAGTACGATCCAGACGGACATTGTGCGAAATGGAACAGCAGTCGCTGTTCTGAAAAGTCGACTCCATTTGTGGAGACTTCGACGAACACTGTACGAGTGCCACTTTGCTCCACGCCCGCAACACAAAGAATAGATCTGGATGACAAGAAAGTTGCTGTCGCAAGCTCTTGTCCAAATCGACACGTTAAACTGGAAGTATTGACAAAATTTGAACCAGTTATGAAAATGGGGCTTCGACTACCGCTCAGACCAACTTTCGGAATGATACCAGAAATTTTTGGTGGAACTTGGTAGACAAACGTTGCCGTGTTGATGGTCGAAAGATCACGATCGTTCCCAGAAATGCTAATATCTGCAATTCCTAATCCTCGTGCCGGCGTGATGCACGTAAGGACGTCGCTTTGAGTGTTGTATGACGTAATTGGAAAGAAGGTGCCGATGCGGCAACTGTAACGCGCGCCATCGGTCAGGCCATTCACAGACACCGAGAGCGTGGTTCCACCGTTCTCCGATCCTGTCTCGGGAGACACAGCGGAAATCATCAAATCGTCAATGTACTCGAACGCGGTACCGTAACTTGAAATAAAACCCGGATCGTCACGAGGAGCCATTCCAATGCCCACTCGGCGCTCAGTAGACCAAGGTGGAGTGATGCAAAGTCCAAGCGCAGACGACACCACGTGCGCGCTTGTTTGCTCGTTGCCAAAGTAACAATAGCCAGACTCGTGCAGATTATCTCCGTCGACATGGAGTACGGTTGTTCCGCTAGCCGTACCAATACTAGGGTGAACATTGAGAACGACAGGTGGCATGAAAACTTCAAATCCAATCGGTGTTGCAGCGTCGGGCAAAACCATGATTTCAAGAACAGTAAAACCGAATCCAGAAGGCGGCGTGTCGCAAGTGATCGTTCGCTGATCTTCAAACGTCGCCTGCGCGACCTGTCCATGTAGTTTGCAGCCTAGGTACGCGCCGTGTGGCAAGTATATTGCACTGTTGGACATCAACTTCAACGTTGTGTCTCCGGCCGCAACGCTCCTCTTCGGCGAGACAAAAGATGGGACGAGTGGAGTGAAATATTCAAAGCTACCAACCGATGCGTAATCCTTTGAGTTGTACGTCAAAGAGCCAACAACCACAGTACCATTGAGCCCAGCAGGAGAGATGCAAGTGACAGACGTCGACGAACGCTGTTCCGAGGTGCTGATTGGACCTATAGTGCCAAACCGACAGAAGATTTCTTGTTCGGTGGCGTCTTCCGCTAAGTTTCCAATATGAAAAGTGAACAGATTGCCTCCGTCTTCCGACAGATATGGGTTTTCCAGACTCTGACTAAGAAAGTCGAAGTCATCCAAATATTGGAACGCCGCAACTATCTCGGAAACATAATTTTCATCATCTCGGGGACTGACGCCAAGCGAAACCATGGGCGAATTCCCACTGAGGACAGGAGAAGTACACACACTGAGAGCGGACGAAATGGCGTACGCTGTGGTGTTTTGATCACCGAAATGACAGAAACTTGACTCGTGCAAGTGTTCTCCGGCAACGTGGATCACGGAGGATCCACTGTAGAACCCGACCGACGGAACCATGCTTGTGACAACAGGCGGCACAAAGATGTCAAAGTCTACCCCGACGCCGTCGAGACCTATGGTAGATAACTCCACAAATCCCGCCGAAAGAATCGGAACGGGGCAGCTGAGCGTGTATCTTACACAGTCTCTTTGATTACCGCCGGAACACGTAGATGTCCGAACAGCCTGTGACGATAGAACGGGAAATAACCCAAACATGCATCCCTTTGGCGTCGAGCTCAAACTGTGCCCGGTGGCTTCAAGGACTACGTCAGCAAGGCCCTCGTTCGAAGCTCTCCCTGGCACGACATGCATGACCGTCATATCCTCCTCGGAATAAATCAAGACAAAATTGGTAAAGTAAGAAGACGTCAAGTGAGATGACAGCCAGACCCGGATGGCATCGGGCGACGTCGGTGAGTGCGCCGGAGTCACGAATTCAAAGCTACTTCCCGAGCTTCGCACATACATCGGGCCGATTGAGCCCACGTGTCCAGCGGGCGCATCCACCAGTTCTTCAAGTATTCCGACAGAAGTTAGCGAGGAAATTTGTATCGTGTCACCTCCAGAGGTTGCCACCGTTTCCGCGGAGATATCCAGAAGAGTCGGAGCGGGAATGTAACTGATGGACGTTGTACCCATTTCGTCGTAGTTCAAGCTTCCACCAGTATCGACGTATAACGCAATTCTTCCTTGGTTATTGGAGAAGTACGGTGACTCGCACGTCACCAAGGTCGACGAATGAACTTTTGCGGGCACATTTACGTCGCCAAAGTAGCACTGCACTGACCCACCAGCCACATCGAGCAAATCTTCACCACTGATAGTGACTAATTCACCACCAGAATTACTGATCAAAGTTGGGTATGCTGACACTAGAATCGGATCAGGTTGGAATAAGAACAACGAATCGGTTTCATCTTTCCCAGGTGAGGCACCTAAACTTATTTGAGCGAACCCTGGGGCGTACGCGGGCATGATACACTCAGATACATAAGGATTCGTGGAGATGGACGTGGCTGAGACGAAAAATCCAGCGACGTGACACTTAATAGAAGTTTCCATTGGGTTTTCATGGAGAATACGAACAGCAACGCCTCCACTCACGGATCCGAATGACGGATACACCGCCGAGGAAGACACTTCGACGGTTTCGTGATAGCTGAAAGGTTGTTTCACCGACGTGAACATCTCACCGAATAAACGAGCATACATGGGAATGGTACCCGCGATGTGCGCGGGAACTCGACATTCTAGACCATTCCCGGTCAGTTGTCCGATGATGGGACCAAGACTTCCGAATTTGCAAGCACAATTGTCAAATGATTGCTGATACGGATCAACTTTGTAGTAAATTATCGCAATAGACCCTCCATCTTCGTTACTTTCTTGAGGCGACACGTGTAAAGGATTATCTTCCTCCTTGATGTACTCAAAGACAATACCAGAGGACTCAAATTCATCGTCCGTGAGGCTTGTTGAACCACTTGACAGAAAACTGAGAACTGCAGAGCCAGCATCATTCGCTGGTTGCTCGATCACAACTAGAGCACTTGACACAAACTGTACCGGAGAGAATTTGGTGCTTCCAAAAACAAACTTGTTGTGCGTGACTTCGTTGAAGTGAACGCCAGTCAATTTTATTATTTCTCCTCCAGCTTCTGCGCCATCATACGGCTGCAAATTAGTAATCTGCGCATGAGGTTCATAACTGAGCTGTATTTGCGAAGAATCCCACACGCTCACGTCGTGAATTTGCACCCCAACAGCGACAAAACCGGAGCTGTGCGCTGGAGCGAGACACAAAACGAGACCGTTTGACTCCACTTTTGCAACTGCCGCGTGAAGATCGAACACGCAAGCGACTGGTAAGGTCGCTAGCGAAGAAGGCAATGTGCTCGGTGAAATCATAAGCTCCACCAAAGATCCCCCATCTAACGATACCGACGTGCGGTATGGCTCAGTGAGATCTATGTTGGCAATGTATTCGTACAGAAGTGTCGTCGCCGCATTGTCACGCTCATTCATAGCCACAGTCACTGGAACTGTCGCAGGTGAATGGGCAGGCAGGATACATTCAACTTTTTCGGATGAACCCTGCGTAAGGGAAATTCCAGAGATCGTACCAACTTTGCATGATATTACGCTCAAATCCGTGGAAAAGTCTCCATAGATGTCAACCACAGCACCGCCGGCTTCCAATCCTCGCGCAGCTGGGTGATCTGTTTCGAGTCCAGGAAGAAGAATGAAAGTTATTTGGAAATCCGCACTTTGTTCCACGTCGTTGTATACAAGTTGTAAAGCAGTGTCATCCTTGCCTTCGGGCGTCACACACACGACGAGCGCCGAAGAAATTACGTGTATAGATGACTTTGCAGTACCTGCACTTGTCGTGTAACCGCACGAAGCACTGTAATTCGTACCGCCCCAGATCATATTGGATCCCGTCACATATACCAAACTTCCCCCAATCGTTGGGAATGTGAGTGGAGTCGCTCTCATGAGTTTCGGTTTGGCAACATAATGGAACTCGAGAGCTGACGACGTAAAATCTTGCAAGTTCATAGAGACATCGATCACCGTGAATCCAGATTTAGACGCCGGAGCATTGCAAACAGTATTTGATCCGAAGATGAATGCATTCGTAGTGGTTGAACCAAACCTACACGAAAGATGACTTCCGTAGAAGTTTTCACCGAACAAAGTCACCGAGGTGCCGCCGGTAACAAAACTCGATTCTGGTATTGTCATTGATGACAACGTCGCGATCACCTTGTACTCAAATGTAGCCGCCGATTGACTCAGCTTAATTTCAAACGCAGTATTGTGATGGAACACGTTGACTGGGACTGAACCTGCGCTGTGCGCAGGAGAGACGCAAGACGCCGCATTCATGGACAACCATCGTCCAAGAACATTCGAAATGGTTCCAATCCTGAAAGCCAGTGAAACGTCGTTTCGAAACGCCAGGCCATCAAATGAAAGAATAGTACCACCTTGAGACGGCCCAGTCTTGGGAACTACCCGATGTATGACCGAGGAAGATGTGTTCATGAACTCAAACGGTAAGCCTGGAACCGACCAATCAAAGGCATTGTTTGAGACTGCAAGGTCATGGTATCCGACCTCCATGCTCGGAGATTCGCACATCACTTGCGAGGGTGAAATAAACGCTGCACGGAATGGAGCTAATGTACCGAATCGACACAAAGAAGAGGGAGAAAAGTGATCACCATACACCACGATGGCTGTCCCACCGATGGACGGGCCAGACAGCGGAAGCAAGTGATCCAGCAACACCTTCCTCGTTAAAATATCATTTGCATCGGTACTGGAGACGATGTTATTGCCGGAGCTATCGACAATTCTTATATCGTACTCGTTTACGCCGTTGTTATCTTCGGGTAACCCACAGAGAACAGAACCATCGCTGAGGACGATGCCTGGGACCAAGGCGTCACCATTTCCAAGATTGCAATACACATCTTGACCAGGAACAAATCCCGTACCAGTCACAGTTGCGGTATTATTATCGTTGTTTATAATTGTGGTCACTGACGCTTCAGTAGTATACAAGAAAGTCACCTGCGGACCATCAGCAAACATGGCGCCGAACTCGCTGACCATGCCGATGTCAAAATTCACCCAACCCTCTACGTGCGCAGGCGCTAGGCACCTATATTCATCTGCAGCGATCCATTCGCCCACGACAGGACCAATTGAGCCAAACTTACACGCGAGATCGTGTGAATCACTGAAAGAGTGCCCGGCAGCTGTGACTGTGGTACCGCCCTCGACTAAACCCATTGATGGTGATAGAGCCGTGACCACTGGAGGTGGATCAAACAAAAATTGCGGCTTCATCGCTAATTCTACTGCGGTTGCTACTACCGATACGTCCAGTGCATATGCACCTTCAAACATGCTAGGCGTTTCGCAAATCATCAACGCCGAGGAAACATGTGTTGCCGCTACGGTAGTCGTACCAAACCTACAGACAGGATTGTCTTGCAGCAAATGCTCCCCTTCTATGTGGACTAATGTTCCACCTCCTATGGCACCAACTCTGGGCGCTATTCTAGTAATTTCAATCACGTCCTTTAATTCAAGCTGCACACTGTCTGATGCAAAGACGGAATATTGGAAATCTTGACCGTTCGAGGCCACCGCAACGGAGACAAAACCGATTCCAGCTGGAGCTACGCAGGTCACAGCGTTGGTTCCCGCGAGACCTGGAACTTTATGCGAGCCAAATTTACACGCAAGCTCTGGTGTTTGCACGACACTCTGTACCGTGATAGACACATGGGAAGATCCTGCCGAAGAGACCTGGAACGGCGCGATTGCATCGACAACGAGACTCGATAGAAAAGTGAACGAGTTTGAGAATGTCACATAGTCTCGATGATTCATCGAGACGCTCAGGGGCTTAGCCGCTAAAGAAGATGCAGGCGTCGCGCACTCCAATGTATTTTCATTCTGGTAAATCGCGGAGACCTCAATTGCTCCGAAGCGACACCGCAACAAACTTGTCGGCGCAAAATTTTGTCCCGTCAGCGTCACCAACGTGCCCCCTTCGCCAGTACCGACTGCTGGACTGACGCGACTTATCGACGGCGCGCCGATATAAATGTGCTGGACGCTACTGAAAGCCTCGAAAAAGTTTGAGGAAGTCAAAGACACGTCCACAGCGACGGTTCCCTTGTCGATCGAAGGTGATTCACACTTCATCAAACCAGACGAGACGATGTGCCCAGTAGTCGTGAGGTCGCCAAATCGACAGTACTGCGACACGTGCATATCAGCACCGAATACGTCTACGATACCTCCTGAAATACCATACACAGAGTTCACGGCGTCCACCTTGGCGCCACTCACAAATTGATATCCTTTTGTTCTCAAAAAGTCTCCCGTTTCATTGTTGAGCGCGAATTCGACGTTTACGAAACCCTCCGTGTGTGACGGTGCTGTGCATTTGACCGTCTCGGCGTCTACGTAATACGCCCGAACGAACTCATTATCAAACTTGCACGTGAGCTCTGCCCCTGGTATATTCTGAACCGCTGCCAGCTGCTTACTCGAGAGCGTGACGACTTCGCCGCCGCCCACGTGTCCCGCGCTCGGATACATCCATTCCACCTCTGGAATCTCAAATCCTCGAGCGCCGCACGCGAAGCACGCCGCCACCGTGATTAGGAATAAAACCAACCAAATCGCACGCGATGGACGAAACGACCTCATATCGCTCGTCCTCATCCCGCGCGTCGTCGTCGTCCCGCTCGCGTCGCGTTCAAACCTTCTCCACCCTCGCCATCGACCGCGCGCGCGCCTCTTTCCCCATCGTCTCCGTCCAGTTCGACGTCTACGTCCTATTTCTCGCCGCCCTCAACGCGTCGAGCCGATCACCGCTGAATTCTTCGCGCACGTCCCGTCCCGTCGCGCGCACGAATTTGAACGATGCCGCCCCGATGTCCACGACGTATTTTCGTCCGCGTCCGTCCGCGCGTCCGACGCGCGCGATCGACGTCGCCCGCGCGCGTTCGATCGTCGTCGCGTCGATCGACGGATTCGTCGCGTTCGCACGCGCTCTACCGCGCGCTCTGCCGCGCGCGTCCCCCGCGCGTCCGACGCCGCGTCAATCCGCGGACCGCGGCCAAAACGGCCGAGTCACTGGCGCGCAGTCAGACGCACGATTTCCCAATCGAACCGTTTGAAGGCGCTTTTCCTCACCGAATACGACGATGGATCTTCCCTTGAGTCGAGATCGATGAGGGAAAAAAGCGCGCGGTGGTTGGTCCGTGTGCGACGTGCGCGAGGAAGACTCGCCTCGCGCGCCTCGTCGCGCGTCGCCGCGACGCCGTCCGTCTTTCACACGCGCGCGGAGTAGAGGTGCGGCGCGAACGATGCGAGCGCGCGGAACGAATGCACGACGCGGTGACCATCGATGCATCGGCGCGCGCGCGCGGACGGCGCGTCGATCGCGCGTGCAGCGCGCGCGAACCGAGCGCGCGCGATTAGGGTCACGGTGCAGCGCGATGTCGTCGACTGCGTGCGGGCGCGCGCGCGGGCGCGAGCGCGGGTGGTGCAGACGACGACGGCGCTGGGTGAAAAGTATTTCGTTCGCGCGGCGCGATCGGTGACTGACGACGTGTGAACGCGTGAAAACGCGTGTTTCGCGAGCAGCCATGGTGACCCCGCTCATCAAGCACAAGATCGTCAAGAAGCGAACGAAGACGTTCAAGAAGTACCAGTCGGATCGGTACAAGCGCATCGCGAACGTACGTGATAGAAAACGATGCGAAATATTCGAATGGCGTCGACGCGCGCGGCGAGAGCGATGATGCGCCGCGCGACGCGCGAGGGTGGTTGAGAACGCGATGACGTCCGGGCGAGGAGGACAGACCCTAGCGCGGAAGGCGCCGCGCGCGGGTGGACACGACGGCGTCGAAAACGAACGAGAGACGATGGAATCTCGATCGAAGGCGAGATAAGACCTTGAATGAGCGCGAGACTGACCGAATGATCGCTTGTCGGCTTTGTACGATGCACAGACGTCATGGAGACGCCCGAAGGGTATTGACTCTCGCGAGCGCCGCAAGTTCAAGGGCTTGCCGCCGATGCCCAACATCGGTTACGGTTCGGCGAAGAAGACGCGACACTTGTTGCCGAACGGTTTTTTGAAGTTCGTTGTCCACAACGTCAAGGATCTCGACCTCCTTCTCATGCACAACCGCAAGTACTGCGCTGAGATTGCGCACAACGTCGCGACCCGCAACCGCGCGGCCATCGTCGAGCGCGCTCGTCAACTCAACGTGAAGGTGACGAACGCGTCTGCTCGTCTCCGCAGCGAAGAAGACGAATAAATGTCTGGGTCTTCTTAGCCAACTTAGGAGCAGTGTCAGCGAGGAGGGTGTGATATTTGGGATAGAGATTTTGTTAGAAAACGTTCAGCGAAATCAAAACAGTACTTTGAGCGCTCGCCACGCCTCGCGCAGCCTTCTCAAACGCGCTCGCCGTGCGTCTCACGCCTGATTTAGTTTTTATCTTGCTCGCAGTGTTGGCCCCGTCGCTCTGGCGACTCGGTGCGTGTCGCGCGTTCGCCTTTTGGCCGCAGAGCGCGCCGCGGCGCCAGCGAGGATGTCAGACGCCCTTGACGGCGCTGACCGCGACGCCAGCTCGACGAGTGATCGTCCCGCGGCTTCTTCCCTGGATACCGTGCTCGAACTCGAGCGTTTCGTCGATGTCGACGACGACCGCGCGGTGTTGGCAGACGATTATTCCAACGACGTCCCCGGGTCTTCCGAGCTCGATTTGACGTCTAAATACTGCCGAGACTGCCACGTCGCGAGTCAACGGTTGTATCACGTCGCTGCACTGTCGCGCGTGTGCGAACGGACGCTAGAAGACGACGTTGGGGCGTTCCCAATCGATTTAATCGCAGAGCTGGCCGAGGATGATGACGACGATGTGCGCCGAAGCGTGGCCGAGCAACTCGACCGATTCGCAGCGTGTGTGGGGAGGTTGAGCGAAAGATTAGATCACGTATGCGCGATTAAACTGCTCGGAGTGACTTTTATGTTGATAGAGGATGATCGCGAGGAGGTTGTCAGCGCCGCAGAACAAACGTGCGGCGCAGTGGCTTCGTTGCTGTCACCCGAGAAGCAACGCAGTTTGTTGCTTCCAACGTTGAAATCGTTCTCGGAGAGCGATGAAGAAGAAATTAGAATGAGTGCGGCGAAGGTGCTGGGGAGATTAGCAGCTGTTGTCGGCGTAGAGATGACGAAAAGTGATTTGCTGCCGAGTCTGTTAAATTTGGCGAGTGACGCAGAATATAGAGTTAGAGAAGCCGTCGCCTCCGCGCTGAGCGACACATTTGAGATTTTAGATGCTAACGACACGTTGGAATCGACTTTGCCGACGTTTGCGCGCTTGTCCAGGGACAGTGTATGGGCAGTCCGAGCCACATGCGCGAAGCACGTCGTGCAACTCGTCAGAGCGGTGCCGACGGACAGAATGCTCGACGTTGCTTCGGAGACTTTCGAGCCTTTGGCCAATGACGTCAGCTTCAAAGTGCGTACAGCAGCGTTGGAGCAGCTCGGGCAACTTATTTTCGCGTTGAGCTCTGTTGAGGTGCCGACTATCTTTGTGGACTACTTCACGAGCATGGCGGAGAGTTCGACAAGCAGCAGCGCGCTACAAGAAACTTGCGCATACAACCTACCAGGCGTGGTGCTCTCGTTGACATCAGCGAGATGGACAGAATTACGCCCGGCGTTTCGATTGTTAGCCGCAAGCTTGAATTGGAGAGTCCGTCGAACGTTGGGTTGTTCGCTTCACGAGATAGCGACCATCATCGGTCGAGACAACGCAGAGAAAGATTTACTACCAGTGTTGGAGAGTTTTCTAGAAGACACTGACGAAGTCAAGATCGGTGTGATTGAACATTTGAGTGAAATCTTCGCCGTCATCGGTTCGGCGTCTCGGCTTTCGCTGATCCGACTTTTGTCGACCTTTGAGTCGGAGGATGCCGAAAAGATCGGGAATTGGAGGATTCGTTTTGCGTTGGCCAAACAGATTCTCCCCGTGGCCGAATTGTTGTCTGGTGCGGCTACTGCTGAGTTTATCGTGCCAATCTTGCTCGCGTATTTAGATGACACCGCGGCCGTTGTGCGCGAGAAAACCGTCGAGATCGCTGGCAGAGTTCTCTTCAACGCGGCGAGGGAATTGTCGTGGTACTCGGAAACCATCGTGAACGCGATGTCTTCCATTAAACTACTCGCCACGAGTCACAGATGGTCCGACCGCAGAGCATACATCAACATTTGCCTCGCGCTCGCGAGAGAAGTCGAGCAACGATTCGTGGTAGATGAATTGTTACCGCTGTTGGTCATGCTCGCCGAGGATTCCGTCGCGGCGGTTCGAGTGGCTCTGAGTCACTTCTTAACCGAAGTTCTTCGACTCGATCCCACATACATTTCTCTGCCGGATATCAGCGCGGCGATCATCATACTGAAGGCTGATAGCGACCCCACGGTAGTCGCTGCGGCGCAAAGCATGAAGGCCGAAGCCGAGGCGAAGGTGAAGGACGACGCTGCGTTCACGTCCGCGCGAGACGTGCGTTTTTCCCCGACAGGCTTGTGATCCTCCATAAACTTAGTAGTAATTGATTTGTACTTTATTATGTAAGCTATGCTAGCAGTAAGCGCGTTGTTGTTCTATTTCATTCACTGATACACCCCTACCTCAGCCGCGCGAATCACGCGTTCGTGGAGCGAGTATCCCGTCTTCGTCACCGCCGCCACCGTGCCCGCTTTAGCGTCGGAACCTTCGGGTATAGGGACATTAAAAAGAGCCATGTGCGAATTGGCGTCGAACTCTTCGCCTTCGGGGTTGAACTTTGTGACACCATGCTTTTTAAATGCCGACAACAGCGTCTTCTCGGTCATCACCACGCCCTCATGAAAGCTCTTGAGCTTTGTCTTCACCTTCTCCACGTCGTTTTCATCGTCGTCTACGGTCACCGTGGCGATGGCGCGATCGAGATTATCGGCGACGTCGAGTAAATCTTTGCAGAACCCCTGAATCGCAAACTTTTTCGCATCCTCGGCTTGACGACGCGTGCGTTCGCGCAAATTTTCCATCTCCGCCATGGTTCTCAGAATCCTATCCGTCAAATCAGCCACCTTGGCGTCCTTCTCCTCCAGCTCCCCGCGAAGTCGCGAGACTTCATCTTCGCCCTCTCCATCGCCCTCGGCGTCCTCCCCACTCTCGTCCTCCGCCGTCGTCTCGTCCTCCGGTTTTCCTTCACTCGCGAATCCGCGCGCGCGCGCCCCTCCTCCGAACCCCTCCTTCCCGAGCGCCCGCGTCCACGCGCATCGCTCGCGCGCCGGCGTCTCCCACCCACCGCGCGCGCTCATCGCGCGTCTTCCCATCGCGCGATCGTCCATCGCGCGCGCGATCGTCCGCGTCGCGCCGCGCGTCGTCGTCGTCGTCGTCGTCCTCGTCGTCGTCGTCCCCATCGCGCCCATCGCGCGCGCGCCCCGCGCGAGCGCGCGTCGCGCGGCGCCGCCCGTCATCGTCGACGCGGTCGCGCGTTCCCTCGGCGCCGACGCGCGTCCGTCGCGCGCGTGTGCGGCGCGACGGACGACGGACGACGACGACGGACGATCGAATCGACCCGTCGGCACCGCCCGCCGACCCAAACCCTAGCCTTCGCGCGAATCGCGATTCGGGGAGTCGAAACGACAGAACGAGGCCTCGAGGCTGGCGAGGATGGCGACTTCGGTGGGCGCGGGGGGAAGGTGCGCGAGCCAGGGACGCGAGGGATGCACGTTTTCGAGTCGGTGCGGACATCGAGCCGCGCGAGGACCGCAGTGCACGGGCGTCGACCGCGGGGTGGCGTACTACGAGACGGCGTTGGAACGCCTGGGGGCGACGGGGTTCGCGCGCGTCGGCGTGGCTTCGCGGGAGGCGAATTTGGACGCTTCCGTGGGGGCGGACGCGCACGGGTACGCGTTCATTCAGAGAACAGGGAGCGTGGTGCACGATCGAGCGCCCGCGCCGTACGCGGACGCGCGCGTGAAGGAGGGCGACGTCGTCGGCGTTTGTCTAAATCTCGAGATTTCAGACGCGCAAAGTTGGTTCGCGAGGATTTCACGCCGACTACGACGGCGTGACTCATCGTACATCGAGTTTTATCTCAATGGTTTTTCTCTCGGACGTGCGTTCGTAAACGAAATCACACCAGGTACGTACTATCCGTGCGTCTCGCTTTTCACGATGCCGCATCAGATTGAGCCGGCGACGGTTCGAATGAATTTCCACCCACCTTGGATCGCGCCGCCAAAGTCGCAGCTCCAGCACCGTGGGTTCGGCGAATGATACACAGCGCTCAATGCATCGATAATTACATTTCCTCCAAAGAGTCTAAAAAGAATACACCTTCGACGTCTGCTTCTCTTCGGCGAAACGTCGAGCGAATCGCTCGTTTCGTTCGACGTCGACATCGACAAATGCAGACGATACGTCTCCGTCGCCTAATCTGGATTTTCGTTCGCTAATTTGAGCCTCTAGTTCTGCCCGATGTCGGAGACTCGCTTCGGTCGCCATGCGAAGCTTCTCGTCGAGTTGACGCCTCGCGAGCTCCATGTCTTCCTCGTTTGCCCTGCGCCACGCGAGCTCTTCCTCCTTCTCCGCGCGCTTCTTCGCCTCGGCCTCGGCGATTTGTTGGCGACGACCATCAATCACATCCTTCATCAACTGTTCTCTTTGATGTGCTTCAAGTTCTTCGCGCGCTCGCAATTTTCTTTCGTGCTCCAGTCGCGCCTCCTCGACAGCCACGTCGTCTATTTCTTTGTTCGCGCGCTTCTCTGAAGTGAGCTCCTCTAGATACTTTCGGAAGAGGATCTCTTCCTCGCGTCGCCGAGCGACGAGCTCGGCGTGCTCTTTGGCATGTATGCGCTCCTCTTCCATCGCGTTTTCAACCAATCGAGCGTCGCACGCCCGTTCCTCCTCGAGCGCCGCCAACGACTCCAACTGCCGCTCTGCGTTCGAGCGAAGCAAGTCCGCGTGGACTTGGCGCTGCCTGAGCGCTTCCTCCCGCTGATTCGCGGCGTCGATCGCATTTTCTTGTTCCCATCGCGCGTTCAGTTGCGCCCGTTCGTAACGTCGCTCCTCTAAGCTTGCGAGTCTGTCATGCTCTCGCGACGACATTTGCTCAAAGAGCGCGCGCGAATGCGCTTCTCGCGCCGCTTTCAACGCCGCATCTCGTTCATCGATGCGCGCCGAATCCTCCGCGCGAAGCGCGGAAATCGTTGCATTTATTTTTTTCTCGCGCTCGGCGTGTTCCACCGCAAGGCGCCTTCGCTCTTCAACCTGCGCTTGTCGACCCATTTGCACTTCATTCGCCAAAGCCGCGCGAGCGCCGTCGCGCGCCGTCTCGTTTGACTCTTTCCACTTTTTGTAAGTCATCTCCTCCACGTGCTGTTTCCGCTCCTCCTCGCGCTTGGCCAACAATTCGCGCGCGCGCGCCTCCAATTCCATCCGTCGCGCCGCCGCGCTGACGCGTTTTCCCGCCATCTCTTCCTCGTATCGCGCCTCCTCGCTCGCCAGTTTGACTCGAAGCGCGTCTCTTCGCCGCGTCAGCGCCGCCGCCCGCTCCCGCGCTCTTCGTTCGTGTTCTCGCGCCTCGATCGATCGCGTCTCCGCCTCCGGCGCTCTCGATCGCCAATTCACGTCTTCCTGTCGCTCTCGCAGCGCCTGGGTCGCACAAACAAAAATCCACATTCGTCACTCCGGTTCGTTCGCCTCGCGCTAAGTTTAAACTGCAGTCAACGCGCGCGTGGCTGCTGATTGATTTGATTCATTCGCGTCGTCGTCCGTCGTCTCGTCGTCTGTCGATTCGGTCGCACCTCGGCGTGTTCGCATCGCGCTTCGTGTTCTCTCTCGCGTCGTCGCATCCGCGCCGCGTCCTCTTCCGCGTGCGTCGGCATCGGGTCCGCGTCTTTCTTCCTCGCACCGCCTCGCGTCGCGCACTGTCGCGCATCGCGACATCGCGACGTCGAATCGCGGAGACGCGATGACGACGCTCGCGGACTCGTTCCTGGCGGATCTGGACGATCTGAGCGACGACGACGCGCGCGACGGCGACGACGACGCGCGCGCGCGCGCGAACGCGAACGCGAACGATGCGACGGCGCGCGCGGGGACGACGGCGGCGGCGCGCGCGGAGGATTTGGACGACGTGGCGACGCTGACGACGACGGAGAGGTATCTCAGGGTGACGCGCGCGGTGGACGAAGCGATGGAAAGGGATGGGATGGACGGCGCGACGACGACGGCGTCGGGAAAGCGCGCGGGGGCGATCGACGAGGGCGCGGAGGCGCTCGTGGTGGAGTGCAACGCGCTCACGGTGGAGGTGGACAACGAAGTCGCCGTCGTGCATCAGTACATTAAAGACAGGTATAAGAGTAAATTCCCAGAGTTAGAGTCCTTGGTGCTGCATCCGATCGATTACGCGCGAGTGGTGAAGGCGATCGGGAACGAGATGGACATGATGGGGGTGGAATTGGACGGCGTGTTGCCGTCGGCGACCATCATGGTGGTGAGCGTCACGGGATCGACGACGTCTGGACAACCGCTGAGCGAGAGCGATTTGGAGAAGACTTTACGCGCGTGTGATCGAGCGTTAGAGCTCGATGAGGCGAAAAAGAAGATGTTCAACTACGTCGCCACGCGCATGGCGGACACGGCGCCAAATTTGAGCGCAGTATTGGGAAGCGACATCGCGGCGCAGCTCATCGGCATCGCCGGCGGCTTGCACGCTCTGTCGAAAATGCCGGCTTGTAACGTCCAAGTTTTGGGGTCTAAGAAGAAGGCGACCGCGGGCATGTCGAGTGCATCGGCTGTGCGAGCGGGAGATTTGCACGCTGGCTTCATTTACGACTGCGACATTATCCAAAAGAAGACGCCGCCCGCGTGGCGAAGCAAGGCGGCTCGTCTGATTGGCGCAAAGTGTTCGCTTATGGCGCGCGTCGATGCGTACGGGGAGTCCCCGGACGGTGCCACTGGGAAGAAGTTTGCCGAAGAAATCATGAAAAAAATTGAAAAGTGGCAGGAGCCGCCTCCCGCGCGAACGGCGAAACCTTTACCCGCGCCTGGAGTCGAGCAAAAGAAACGCCGAGGCGGTCGCCGCGCGAGAGCGCTCAAGGAAAGATACGGTCTCACGGACATGCGCAAGGCGGCGAATCGCGTGAATTTCAACGAAGTCGAAGAAGAGGTGGGATACGATGGCGAAGGTCTCGGCACGCTGGGTTCCGCCGCGGGCTCCGCCGCCGTCGCCGGCAGAATGCGACTCGCCGCGAAGGCGGCCAAGCTCATCAAGACGGATAACAAGGGCGGAAAATCCACGTTTGCTAGCACGGCTGGGACGTCCGGGATGGCATCTAGCCTGGCTTTCACGCCGGTCCAAGGAATTGAACTCGTAAATCCGAACAGAACGGCATCGGATGGTCCAGTCTCTGGCACCGACAGCGTCTTCTCCGAGCGCCGCGGCTTTTCAAACGTCGCGCGACAGCTCAAGCGATAACGAACGCACAGAGGATTACGCCTAGAGAATTGATGAATACAAAAATACAAATTCTAGTCGTCGGATGCGCCTGATATGATATCGGCGTCGTCGCAGAGCTCGCGCTCCCGGCGCGACGACGCGTCACGGCTCGGCGCGTTCCGCGCGACTCGTTTCCATCCCCGCGTCGCGGTTAAAGCTCCACGCGCGCGGTTTCCCTCTCCTGCCCCGGTCTATAAAAGCCTCGCTCGTTCAAATACGTCTCCACGCGCTCCACCGTCCACTCGCTCGTCAGTTTCGCCGTCTCCACGTTGTTCCCGCGTTCGTCTTGCATGTGCAGCGACGGCGGGTGTCCCGGCGTCCACGTCACGCCCACGCGTTCGCCGTACCCCCCGACCTCGACGACTTCCTTCAGGAACGTCTTGATCTCCGGGAGGCGGTTCAATTTTCATCCCGGGCACGATTGGAATTGCGCCCGCGCGAACGCGCCTTCGCCCGCGGTCCCGCGCGCGACGCGCGCGAGCGCGACGCACGCGGCGACGACGCGCGCGGCGACGACGCGACGCGCGGGACGACGACGCGTCGTCGTTCGCGTCGTCGTCGCCGTCGACGTCATCGCCGAACGCGCGACGCGCGATGTCGCATCGTCGCGACGTCGACGTCCCGCAGACGCTCGAGCGCGCGTTATCCGCGTCGGCGTCGCGGCATCGCGCGACGCGGACGCGAGGTGCGATGATGCGCGCGACGACGACGACGACGACGACGACGACGACGACGACGACGACGACGACGACGACGCGCGCGAAGACGCGCGCGACCACGCGCGCGACGCGACGCGCGCACGTCGCGCGCGCGAACGCATCGCCCGACGGGGACGCAACCAAAGCCGCGTGCTCGGGGTCGTGCGACTCGTGCGGGCTGGCGAAGGAGAAGATGCAGTGCGATGGGAGCGGGCGAATCCAGGGCGGGATGGGGGCGATCCCGCTGTTCGCGTGGTGGCCGATCAAGGCGTACAGACCGTGCCCGGGATTGATCGATAACGGGGGGGTGTACACGCGAAAAGGCCAAGACGTGAACGCGATTTTGTGGGGGGAATCGGGGAAGGATTAATCGTGTTTTGCCTAGGGAACTATCGTGTTACAACAACAACAACATCGACAAGATATATCGCTAATGTATCGCTAATTTAAAGCTGCGCGTTTTCGTCGTCTCCGATCGCTGCGGAGTCGACGTCGCCTTGTTCCACGAGACGCGCGAAGCCGACGTCTCGCGCGCCGGCGCGACCGGCGCCGCCCATGTTTTGTCGAGCCGCACCCGCCAATGATTCCTCTATCACGATCCCTTGAGTCTCGGGTAATGTAAGCGTTGTTAAGCACGCTGATGCGGCGACGAGACCGAGAACGACGGGAGGAATCGCCGCACTGATAGTTTGCGCGAGAATAATCCCAGGCGCGATGATGCCGCCGACGCGAGCGGCGAGCGAACACGTTCCCAGGCAAGCCGATCGTACGATGGTGGGAAACAACTCAGTGGTGTACAAGTAAATCATGTTGAACGATCCAGCGATTCCGAACCGCCCAATCATCGACACGAAAACCTGAGACGAACCGCTAAACATCGAGCTCGAGAAAACACCCACGGCGGCGGTCCCCATAAGCACGAGCAGCGTCATTCTTCGTCCGAGTCTGTCGACGTATATTTGCGCAAAAACGTGCGAAGGAAACTCAACGATGCCACTGATGAACGTGTTCATGTATACCGACCCACTCAAAGCATCAACGTTGAGTGATAACCCGTAATACACCATACTCGTGACGCAGAAAATGTACGCCATGGCGACGAGTCGCTGTCGCAACACCGGATACGGGAGCACCGCGGTGACGTTCAAACCTTTCACCACGCGAGTTTGCTTCAGCGGCGGCAGTCGACCAGTAAATTTCGGGTTCCCTCTTGCGAGGTGAGTCATCACTTCGTGTGCCTTGTCAGCCTTCCCAGTTGCCAAATACCAACGAGGAGACTCCCACAGAAATTTGGACGATAGCGCGACGTACGCCAATCCGCTGAGTCCACAAAATGTGGAAAAATTCCTCCACTTTGGCATCGTATACGCCACCGGGGCCATCAGCGCGATCCCTCCGGACCAAAAGTATTGCGTTGAGATCCCAAGGACGGCTCGCCACTTTATTCCGAGCACCTCAGTGCACAGGACGTAGCTCGCCACGCCGAGCCCGCCGCAACCGAATCCACGCAGCATCGTGCACCAAAAGTACGTCCAGTAACCACCCGCCATCGCCCCGAGCATAGCGCCCGCGCTCGCCAACGCGGTGGAGACGTATAGGCCGAATATGCGCCCTTTGCTATCGGCGATCTGGCCCAAAATTCCAGCCCCCATCAAGAAACCGACAAAGAAAATAGAATTCGCGAGTTGCACCTTGTACTCGTGCGCGCACACCAAGTCCCACTCCGATACGATTGAACTCTTCGCGTCTACCCACGTCCAGAGCTCTCTGTCCATGGCGCATATATTTAATAATTTTCCACTGTCCCCGTCCAAGCATCCGTTCTCCGTCGCGCACTTCCAATCAACCTCGCGCGCCGTGAACACCGACGTCAGCGTGAGAAACGCCGCCGGGAGCCACGCGACGGAGCTCAGCGCGAACTGCGCGAGCTGCGTGTGATTCGCCTGTCCGATGCGTTCGTCGAACAATTCATCAATCGTGCGTTCGTTTCCCTCGTCACCGCAACCACCGTCGTCGTCGTTCGCGAGCGTCGTCCCCGCGCCCTCGTCGTCGCGTCCTCGTCGTCGCTCCGCCGCGTCCGCGTCCCACGTCGCCGCGACGTCGAGCTCGACGTCGACGTCGTCGACGCTCGCGCGCATCGTCGTCGTCGTCGTCGTCGTTCGCGTTATCGAGACGACGCGCGAATCGGGTCCCGGCACGGCGACGCGACGCGTCGCGCGTTGACGCGCGCCGAGAAGATTTGATTGATGGATTTCGATTTCGATTTCGATTTCGATTTCGATGTCCGCCGTAACCGTCGCGACCGCTGTGGGGGTAAAAGTAAAAAAGCGCGCGACGGCCCGATGACGCGACTTTTTACCGCACTCGACGACGGACGACGGACGACGACGGACGACGACGATGTTGAGTCGAGCGGTGACGACGAGCGCGCGACGATGCCGCGCGTTGGCGTCGTCGCGCGCACCGACGCGCGCGTTCGTGAGCGCCAAGCTTCCCGATTTGGACTACGACTTCAGCGCGCTCGAGCCGGTGATTTGCGCAGAGATCATGGAGATTCATCACCAAAAGCACCACAATACCTACGTCACGAACTTTAACATCGCGCAAGAGAAGTACGCGGAAGCGGAAGCGAAGGGTGATTACGCGGGGATGATCGCGATGCAGCCGGCGATCAAATTCAACGGCGGCGGACACGTGAACCACGCGCTGTTCTGGAAGTGCCTGACGCCGCCGAAGGACTACGCGCTTCCCGAGGGCGAACTGCTGAAGATGATCGAGCGCGACTTTGGATCGTTAAACGCGATGCAAGATAAATTTACGGCAGCCACAGTGGCCGTGCAAGGCTCTGGTTGGGGCTGGTTGGGCTACGACAAGGCGAACAAGAAGCTCGCCGTGACGACGACGGCAAACCAAGACGTCTGCTTGAGCACGGGACTGACCCCGATCCTCGGTGTCGATACCTGGGAGCACGCTTACTATTTACAGTACAAGAATCTTCGCCCGGATTACGTCAAAAACCTGTGGAAGATCATCAACTGGAAGGTATGGGACATCGGCGAATCGAGGCGAACACACCAGGGCGCCGCGAAGCCGTAGACTGACGAAATCGCGACAACTTTTCTCATCCCTCGCAGAATGTCGGTGAAAACCTTAAGAGCGCAATGTAAACAAACTTAACAAAACATTTCCTCATAAATTACTCTTCTTTCATTATTATTGGCTTGCTTGTGCATCAATCAGGCTACGAGATACAGAGCGCGCTGATAAAATCTGTGTTGCTATGCTATGCGCGCCTCGACCTCAGTCCATGCGTTGCTCTTCCTCATCCGTGCTGACGTCCTCGGCAGCTTCTTCATCGATTTCTTCCAACTCGATGTCTTGTTCGCCCTCGGCTTCCATGATCACCTTCACGCACTCTTCCCGCTCGTTGTGCATCGCTTCGTCCAGCGGCGTTCTGCCGGCTTGATTGCAAACGCTCGCGCTCCCTCCTTTGTCCAGGAGCAGTTGCACGATATTGGCGTGACCGTTCAGACACGCCCAGTGCATGGCCGTGCTACCCTGATCGTTCGTCTTGTTCACGTCCGCGCCGTACTCGAGAAAGAGCGATACAATTTCCACATGCCCATTCGCGGCGGCGAACAAAAGTCCGTCGTACGCGTCCGCGAGCGCGCCTTGGTCCAAGTACGCCCGACACTCGTCGAACTCACCGTAACGCGCCGCATCGGCCAACGCCTCGCTCAATTCTTCCGCCGTCGACATCGGAAACGCGCGCGCCGGCGAATGCGAAAGCGCAGTTTCCATCGCCGCCGACGCGAACTCCCGTGTGGCGCCAATCTCGCAGGTCTTCGCAGAGTCGTTATTCACCAGCGTCCACGATGAGCGCCTCGGCGCGCGTCGGGCGATCGACGCGCGCGATGGAGACGAAATCAAAGCCAAACTTCATCGTCGGCTTCGCGTATTTACTCGGTGCGTCACGACGACGACGGCTGCGAGAACCGTCGCGCGCGATGCGCGTCAAACGACACCAACGACATCGTATGCGCTCGACGCGACTCGCGTCGCGACTCGACTGACGACGAGGTTTTCATCGCGAAGCGACGCAACTCACGTCGAAACTTTTACCGTTCTTCATCAACACCCTGGTGGCCCGCCGACTCACGCCGGAGGAGTTCGGCGTTCCAACCGTGCACTTTTATCTGCTGTCCACGGCGATTCTCACCACCCGCGAAGGCTTTCGTCGAGCACTGATGAGAGATTCCGTGAAGGACGCCTCGCTCGGGTACGCCTGGCTCGTACTTCCGATCGGTGGCTTTCTTTCCATCGTCATTCCTCTGGGCGTGATTTGGTCGCAAAACATATCCACCCGCGAACCGTACGGCTTGGCGCTACTCTACTACGGCGCCGCAGCGTTCATCGAACTGTGCGCGGAGCCATATTACATTCGAGCGATGCGAATGTCGGCGTTCAAGCTGAGACTATTCGCAGAAACCACGTCCACGGTCCTTAGAAGTGTCTTGACGTACGCGCTGGTTTCAGCGAACCAAAACAACGTCGTCATGGCGTTTGCGTACTCGCAGGTGAGAGTTAATTTTATTTCACGCGGGAATTAAATCACACCGCATCGTACCGCGACTGACGAGAATTTCGTGGTGCAGTTGCTGTACGCCATATCAATGGCGGTGATATACGTATGTGCTACGACGAAAGCGCCGGAGAAGTCGATGTTGAGAGATGGTGCAACAGTGAAATTAATTGGTATTTTTTCTCTTCAGGTGAGTGATTTCTCGTGCACAAAACGCGTCTCGACTCACGATCACACATACGCAGGCTGTGTGGAAGCTCGTTTTGGCGGAAGGAGAAAAGGCTGCTCTTATAGCCGTCGCCGCTGCGGATGAAGTCGGCGTCTACGGCCTCGTGGCTTCCCTCGGGTGAGTTGGAACTATTTCGATAATTAATTAATTGTCGACTAAATATTTTGAAACAGCGCGGCATTCGCACGATTGGTGCTACAACCTTTTGAAGAGGCGGCGTTTGTTATTTTCACGCGCAGTGTCTCTTCGAAGTCGCAATCATCGAAGGAAAAGGAAGTCTTCAATGCATTATTACGCGTAGCAATTATTTTCGGGAGCACGGCGGTGAGTGTGTGATCTTACGCGAGCCTGTCGTCTTTGAACGAGCGGAACTGACTCACTTACGCTAACAGGCATTCATGGGACCTCATTTCTCGTGGTTAGCGCTGAGGTGAGTCGCTTTGGCGTCAGCTTTTGAGGTGTTGTATTTAATTATTTCGGTTCGTCGACAGAATTTTATATGGTGAACGGTGGGCAAACCAGCATTTCGCGTCTGAAACGCTCGGTTTCTACGCCATTTTGATTCTACCACTTGCGGTAAGTATTGCGTCGCGCGTGCTACGGTGGCAATTGGTTTCTCAACGCGCATGCGTGGGAATTAATTATTTATGCGTTCTCGTGGGCGTGAATTATTTCATTAACTCTGACTTGTCGCTGCTTCGCAGGTGAACGGTATCACGGAGGCTTTCGCCCACGCGGTGATGGTAAGTGATCATTTATAGCATTTCATTGCGTTTGACTGATTTACGACCGTTACACAGTCCTCGTCCGAATTAAGCTCGTCTAATATTTGGCTTCTCGTGTGTTCTTTCGTCAATGTGGTACGTGCTCACTCTTTGCTACGGCTAGCCATCCGACTAATTTGATGAATTAGGGCGGTACTTTGATGCTTCAGCGTAGACTTGGGCCAGTTGCCTTGCTCGTGGCGAACGCTTTGAGCATGATCGTCCGAATCACGTTCACGAGCTCGTATATACGCAAGCGCTTTGCGAGCCAAAAGGCAAATGCACGCTTGAAGTTCCTCTCAAAAACATATCTTTCGGTACGTATGATGCGGCGCGAACCACTCAATCTATAACACTGAACCACTTTACGCGCAGGCCTTGGTCATTTTCTCGATCGTTGCCAGGCTCTCGGACCAGGCGTTACGTCGTGACCCGAGCGCCCTCGGTTTACTAGCGCACACTGGGTGCGGGGCGATAATACTCGCCATTCTCCTCGTCACGCTCTACTTTTACGAGCGCGATGCGTTCTTGTACTTATCGAGACATGATAAAAGCGATTAGCGCCTTCTCATGTCTTCAAACGTAGCGCATTGTGAAATTCATCGTTTTCACACTGCACGAGCCTTGAACGATTTCTGACGAAGCCCCAGCCCAGCGCATCTCTGTCTGACCTAGATCACTGCTTCGCCGCAGTCTGTGACGCTACGCCGCCGGCGAAGACGCGCGTGAGCGCGTATTTGGTTTAATACGTACACGTAGACGCAAAGCGCAACGCTTTCGCGCCTCTTAGTGCAACCCACGCGCGGCGATCGACTTGAGAACGACGCCATGAACTTTGCCCGTCGTGCCGTTTGCACGGCTGTACGAGGTGCGCAGCGCACGTCGGTGCGCTCTTACGGTGCGGGTCCACCGGGAGGATACTTCGCGGAGGGTACGCAAACGGGCCGGAACGGTTACCTGTTCGGCGAAACTCCGCCGGCACCGGGCAAGCGGAGAGTTTGGGAAGACTGGGAGGCGCCGTGGTACGGTGCACTCACCCTCGCCACCGCCATTCTCTGCGTTGGTCTCCAAGCCAAGCCTGACACGAGGATGACGTCTTGGGCTAGGGAGGAAGCCGCGCGCCGGTTGGAAGCGGAAAAGTAGAGTCGCTTTCGCGCGCAAAACTTAGTCGAGTAGCCAAGCGTTCGGCATTGACAACCCAACGCGTTGTAAATTGTTTTGTAGAGCTTCAATCGAGTCGTCTTCCGGTCTTTTTGGCCATGCTGCTATGTGATTTTGCAAATCGCTAATCGTTGTCTAGTAAAATACCTATCGTCGATACCTCGATCTCTTGAAGTTGACGTAGAGGTGGAAGATGCCGCGCTCAAACGTGCATCGGAATCCTCGCTTGTGGCTGTATTCCCATTCCTTGTTCACGATCTTGAACGCGATATCCTCGTACGGTGGGCCCGCGGTGATTTTGAGCAAACACGTTTCGGCATTTGGCGAACCGTCGGGCTCGATTTTGTAAGAAGGCGCCTTGGTGGTGTCGATGAGGTCCGGGTAGAAGATGTTGAACTTGTACCCCTGCACAATCTTTGGAGGCGGATTTGACGAGTCATAGTGCGTTTGGTTGTACTTGTTCCACGAGTAGCCTGTGTGAACGCGATTGAAATACTTAGGCTTGCGTGGACGATATTTATCGTGCCACCAGTACGCCTGAGATTCCAACGCAACCTCGGCGGAGAAGTTTGCGTCGCCGTCTTCCGTGGCGCCCATCATGCGCTCGACCAAGTCTTTCGCTTTCTTATCCGCTTGCTTTTCGATGTCTTTAAAATCAGTCGTTCCAGTGATCAAATTGGCGAGGACACCAGTGTTGTGATGTGCGCCTCCCGCCTTTTTGAATGCGTTGTAAACATCTTCCTCTGTCTTACCTCGAAGCACCCGGTTCTCAGAGGTCACCTTTTTGAAGCGCGACATGCTCTTGATGCGTTCTTCCTCGCGAAAGCGAGTGAGATTGGCTTCTTCTTGGTCAATGTCGATTATTTCGATCCCATCCTCTACCTCTTGCAATCGCATCGGGGATAAAGAAGGATCAAACTCTGCCAACGCCGTGCGCTCCGGCTCGTCACCCGTGTCGTCCCACTCTCCACCATCGCGAGCATCATCGTCCGCTGTATGCTTTCCAAAGTCATCACCGAGCAAATCATCGTCGTCGTCATCTTCTTCAGCTGGTGCGGCGGTGACAAGCGATCGTGCCCGACCACCGTCTTCAATTTCTTCGCGCTCAAACTTGACCTTGAGCTCTTTGTGCGTCTCCTCGACAATCGCTCGCTTTTTGGCAAGTTTAACCCGCTGCAAAACCGCACCCCAGTATTCCACTTCACTCGCATCCGGGCCTTCAATTTGCTCGGAGATCTCACTCTCGAGCTCGGCTAATTCCGACGCAGATTTGCCGCCAACGATTTCTACGACGTCTTCGTCGATGTCGGCGTGCAAGCCCGTCGCCTCCGCGCGTTCGGACGTTTGCCCTCGCACCCGCGCGAGCTCGATCTCTGCGTTCTTCCGGTGTTCGTTCATCTCTTCCTCCGTCAACCCGATCAAAGCACTCCAAAATTCTCGCCTTTGCGCATTCTTCGTGTCGAGCTCGCGCAATTCTTCTAACTCCTTCCTCGTCTCCCCGAGCTCGTGCGCCGTCAACCCTTTCAACACCGTGAGCGGGTTCACGAACGCATCGAACTCGACGTACGATTCCGCGAACACATTCCTGGAGATTAAATCGATCGCCTTCGCCCGCCCCTCCTTTATTCGTATGTCCGCTCGCACCTTGGCTTGCCGCAGGTGAAACTCGTTCTCCTTCTCCTCCAGCGCTTTCGCCTCTCCCTCGGCGCGCGATCGCTTGTGCGCGTCCATGGTCGCCAGCACGCTCGGTTGCCGTCTCGTCCAATCGCCTCCGTCGTCCGACGTCTTGGACTTGCGCCAATCCTCCGCCGTCGACCCCGCCGTCGACGCCCCGGCGCCGAAACGCGGTCGCCCCGCATCGTTCGCGGGCGGTGGCGGCACATCCTCCATGCGGCCGACGCGCCACGGGCGCGCGGGGCTCTGGGTCGGCGCGGGGTCGCGGGGTCGTTGTCGTTGTCGTCGTTTGTTTCTTTTCTTTTCTTCGCCCCGACCCGGCGGTTCGTCGCGCGCGCGCGGAGTCCGGGACGCCGACGACGTCGCGCGCGACGCAATCACGTCGCCCCGCCGCGCGGCGGTCGGGCGGTCGGGCGGTCGGGCTTTGAACACCCTCCGCGCGCGGGTCGGCACGTCGTCGCGCGTCGCGTCGGCGCGCGAAGTCGGCGCGAAGTCAGCGCGCGTCTCGCGACGAAACCGATGGTGACGGAAAGGACGCCGACGCGACGGACGCGACGGACGCGACGGACGACGACGACGACGACGACGACGACGACGACGACGCGAAGGCGGACGCGATGGGCGGCGTGCGGGGCGATCGGGATTTTGACGTTTTTGACGACGCTCTTGGGGGCGAACGGAGAGCCGGAGTGCCAAGAACGAAGCGAAACGCGCGCGGTGGACGTAGAACTCGACACCGGGGCGTGGCAAACGATCGTCACGGGAGGGCTTGCGCTGTTCGGGGGGGACGTGGAGGCGAACGCGACGCTCGGGCCGTGGACGATTGGGGGGGCGAGCGCGGACGCCTACGGATGCGCGATCGGTAGCGTGGGAGACGATTTCACGGGTAAAGATGTCTTGGTCGTGAAGCGAGGGGAGTGTGAGTTCTACGAGAAGGCTAGGGTGGCGCAAGACGTCGGAGCAAAGGCGGTCTTTGTGGTGAGCGATGGGGAAGACTTCACCGCGATGACGTGCAACGAGGATCAGAAACTGGATGTCGTGACCGTTTTAGTGACGGGAACGACTGGACAGGCGATCCTCGATGCCACCACGGAAGTGGGCGCGACGATTACGATCGCACGCTCCGACGCACTGCCGAGACAGTTTGATTTCTTGGCCTCTGCGGCTCTCGTTGCGTTGGCCCTCGCTACCATCGCCCTCGGTGGAAGGTGGTCGTTGAAGGACAAACGAGCCGTCGTGAGCTCAAAACGTGATGATGATGACATCGACGGTAGTAGTGACGGAGGAGAAGCCCATGAGGGCATCGAGATAAACGAGTACAGCGCGTTTTGGTTCGTCATCATGGCGTCAGCGGTCTTACTCATCTTGTTTTATTCCATGCAACATTGGGTATTCGTGGTGATGAGACTGGTGTTTTCTTTCGCTTCCTTCCAAGGATTGTACGTGATATGTTTCGAGGCGTTGATGTCGAGACGAAAGTCGACCTCGAGGGATTCAAGAGTGCTGTTGCCCATCGTCGGCTCAGTTCACCTTTTGGCCATTCCGGCGGCTGTATTCGCTGGCTTAATCGTTGCCACGTGGCTTATATTCCGGCAAGCCACGTGGGCTTGGATGTTGCAGGATATCATGGGTTTGTCATTCTTGGTAAACGTGTTGCGTTTGGTGCATCTGCCCAACTTCAAGGTGGCCACCATACTTTTATGTTGCGCGATGTTGTACGACATCTTCTGGGTCTACGTTCAGCCACATTTGTTCGGTAAGAAGAGCGTGATGGTCGCCGTTGCGCGCGGCGGAGATGAAGGTGAAAGTTTACCGATGCTATTTTTATTCCCGAGAGCTTCAAGTCCAGGGGATTTCTCCATGCTGGGGTACGGCGACGTCATCCTTCCCGGTTTACTCATCGTGCACAACTTGTTGTTTGACAACAGAAAGCGCGATTTTTCGGATACCAGGTACTATTACTTCTTCTGGAGTATGGTTGCATACGTTGTCGGGATGTGCTTGACGTTCACGGCGCTTTATTTTGAGGTTGGAGGCCAAGGTGGACAACCAGCGTTGACGTATTTAGTTCCCACCGTCGTCGGGACGACGGGAATTTTAGCGTGGAAGCACGACGATTTATCAGACATGTGGTACGGTGTCGACGATGATTACTCGGCATTACCATCGGAGTCCCAATCTATATTGTAAAAAGTAAGATAGTTGCGTAGAAACAACCGCACCACTCCACGCGCTCGTGAACGCCTCTCGCGCAGAGAACCCGCATTGTGCCGCTCGTTCGTGCCGTAACCGGGATCTCGCGCGGTAATGCGTGATGAATAGAGACAAAGCGCGACAAGGTCTTAGAGCACCGACTCTGGGCGGTGCGACGAAAGAAGATACCCCCATTGCGCGTCGCGTCGCGTTCCTCCGCGAAGCCGCCCAAGCGTACGTCGAAGACATTCCCGAATTGTCGGCGTGGTTGAGCATGTCAGCGACTACTTTAGCGCGAGAAAACGAGCTATCGCGAACGCAAATAAACGCATACGGGTCTTGTCCGGCGTGTGGCTTACCCAAAGACTCTGAAGAGATCAGTTGTCGACTGTGTGGTTCTCTGCTGAAGAAGAAACAACGCCGTGCGACCAAGGATAGTAGACGAGCGCACGGGAGTAGTTAAAGTACTTGTTTAGGGACATATGTATGAAAAGTAGACGATGCATAGTATCACATATTTCATGTTCGGCACGTATCAAATACCGATCTAAGCGAACGAAACGCCTTTCAAAATTGCCGCACCAGAGCTGGGCAGCGTTGCGAAGAGCGTCGTCGCCATATTGTCAGCAGAAATAAGGCCCGCAGCGATGCGAGAAGAGTAGAAAGACTCGTGCACCGCTTTCAGAACACTCTCTACCGCATCCTTGGCGACAATTGCTACGGCACAACCGCCCCAACCAGCACCAGTAAGACGCGCGCCCAGAGCACCCGCCGCTCTAAATGCATCCACGAGTTCATCCAGCTCCGCGCAAGAGCACTCGTACAGGGCTCTACAAGATTCGTGGCTACCATTCATGTACACGCCCAGCTCCGTTGGGTCGACCTTCATCGCGCACGCCGCAGCGAACAAGTGCACACGACCGGCCTCGGAGTAGACGTGCAACGTCCGCGCCAGAAGCTTATATCCCTTCTCGTTGTGACTCAAGACCAACTTCGACGCTGGTGAAGAGAAGACGTCCATGAATGCTTCTACTCCTATGAGTTCTTCAATCTCTCTTGCATCGTAGTATCCCTCGTGCAAATGTTCCTCGGCCGCAGCCTTAGCGGCAGACATGGAGCCGACAAAGTCTTCGATTTCCTTGAGCGTCTCTATTTTTGACGCTTCTTCCGCGTTCATACCTAGCTTTAAACCTAAAATAATCGCCGCAAGACGGCACTCTACGACGCGCAAATTATAGCGCTCGTGTGCGGTCTCCGCTTTGTTGCTCACTGCGAGGCAGTTGCCTATGATGAACGCCGCTTCCTCCGGAAGGTTGACGTCGTTGGTGCTTATGGGATTGAAATCGACCAATTTTGCCACACCAGCTTCGCCCATGATGGAAATAGCTTGATCCATACCCCCCGACTGCGTTCCTGAGTATCGTTCGCACTTGCACGTGAAGTCAGCAATTTCACCTTGAGTGAAATTCAATCCTAGCGCGTGCATCACCGCCACCGCCACGGCGCAGCACAACGCCGAGGACGAACTCAAACCGCTTCCAGTGGGTACCGTGCCGTCGACGATGATGTCCAACCCAACGGGGGCGGGTGATGCCTTATCGCTCTCTTTCAAGAAATCGAACACCCCCTTGTAGCCGCACATGACGTAATTCGTCCAGTGCAAAGACGCCGCGTCCACGTCTTGTTCGGGCGAGCTCTCGAATGTCTTCGGCGTGTACTTTTCGTTCGTGTTCCCGACCGCGATCTTCCCCGAACTCGCATTCACGGAGATGGCGACGATAGTGTCGAGCCCGATCGCCATCGGCAGCACGGAGTACCCCTCGTAATCGATGTGTTCGCCGATTAAATTCACTCGTCCCGGCGACCTCGCGAACGCGTCCGGCTCGCGTCCGTACGCCTTCACGAACGCATCGCGCACCGTCGCGTACCGCGCGCGCGTGTGCGTCTCCAGCGACGCGGCGTCATATATCTCTTCTAACGAGCTCACCACTCGCACCTCATCATCCGTCCCCATGCTCGCCGTCTCGCGCGCGCGATTGCGACGGCACGCGGCGCGTCGCGCGCGCTCGGCGCCAACGCGTCCGTCGCGCGCGGTGCCGTTTTCATTTTTACGTTTGCCGCGTCGGCTGTTTTTTACGCATTCAACGACACGATACCGCCATCAAGCGCACACCAGGGTTCAACCTCGCCCCTCCAGACGCGCTGAAAATCCCGCGTCGCCGTCTTCGAATGCCGACCGCCGACCGAGGCGCGGGCGAAACGAGTGACGGAGGACGTTCGAGGCGACGCGACGCGACGCGACCGCGCGCGCCGCACAGTTGCTCGCACGACCGCGTCGGGCGCACGGAGCGAAGCGATCTGACTCGTGAACGACGAACGCGTCGACGAACGCGAACGGCGCGAGCGCGGACGATCGAGCGCGAGCGCGATCGTCGTCGAAGCGCGCGCGAATTCGCGCTTGGAACGACTGGATCCCACGCTCGAGCGATCTTGGGGGGATTTAAGGCGCGAGTTTGAGGCGCTTTAGGACGCAAATTCACAGCGTCACGGAGGAGGTCGATATCGGTCACGTCGCATCGCGCGCGTTCGCATCGCACGTCAGTCGCGACCGAACACGGACGTCGGATCGTCAACCGCACATCATCTTGATTTCGGCTCGGCGACCATGGCGAAGAGTGCCGAGGTCGTTCTATCCGCTCTCGATGAGTCCATCAAGACGGCTAGCGTGAGCGAATTGGCGAAAATGGGCATCACAATCGAGGGTCTGAGCGATGATATGGACGCGAAGGAGCGTGAGAAACTGTTGAGGATGTACCGACGCAAGATCGCGAATCGCGAGTCTGCCAAGCGTTCAAAGATTAGGAAGAAGGCTGAGGACGCAAAACTGCTCTCCGCCGCAGAGACTCTGCTGCAGGACAGTGCCAGCATGCGTAAAACGATCACGGACTTGCAGAAGAAGGTCGACACATTGTACGCCGAAAACGTCAAGCTTCGGATGAAATTGGGCGAGAAAGTTTCGGAAGACACCGGGCCTTCGATGAAACCGGTCAACCTGCCTCCTGAAGTGGAACCACCGAGTCTGGTCATGAAAGAAGCTCGAAAGAAAAAGCGGGGCATGCTCAAATCAATGTCTGATTCGTCCATCGCCACTACTTTTGAAGAAGAGACTCGCGCTTTGCCCATAGAAGAACCTTCAAAAGTGACGAAGCGCGCCAAAGGCAAGCGTGCCACCATCAACGAGCCCAACCCTCTATTGACGCAAGACCAACTTAATTACCTCAACCACCCAGATGACTCTGGATATGTTCTTCAAAGCTTCTTGATGAATGATTCCAATCGTCCTGGAACTGACTCTCCTTTTTTCACAGACAACTATGCGATGTACGACTTTCAAGACGGCGAAGTTGTCGATGACGGTGTTCCTTTCTTCTGACGATTGATGAACGAAGACTTCCATCATTCCATGTTATTTCCATGTTTCTGTAAAAAACTACGGGGAATTCGTCAAATATTCTGAACAAGAGAGAGATTCTGACGCCCCGTGGCAATAAATCTGCTTTGTAAACTAAAACAGTGCACGCCAAAAAATCAAGAGCTCACTCGCGTAATTTTTGTTCTTGTCTTTCATAATTTTACATGGCACTACAGGTAAGTGCTAATCCCTCACCGGCTGGGTGGTTCTCGCGCATCCCTCGCCTCCTTGCATGTCGATACGTATCCCTCGCGCGCGCTTTCGCGTGCGCAAGTGAAAAGGTGTTGACAGGGACCCCGCGCTCGGCGATATGCGGGAGTTGCGCACTTTGTGTGTGTATGTTCATTCACAAATTATTTATACTAGATGCGATCGTTCGGGATAAAGACAAGAGACTAAAGTGTGACGGATTTACTTGTTCAAGCGAGTACTGAGAACATCCATGACAGCACTGAAGTCGTCTTTGACGATGACCGGCGGGTTGGCGTATCTCGATTCGAGCCCCTCGAGCCTCTTCTCATGGTACGCAACCTTGCTGTGAGTAAACTTCAAGCCATGAGCGGTACTGATGACAACAGTGCGATCACTCGGCGCGATCACTTGTTGCTCACGAAGCTTTTTGAGCGCAGCGAGCGCGACGCCAGTGTGCGGGCAGTTAAACATACCCGTCAAATCGGCTTCCGCGGCAGCATCCATCATTTCCTCTTCCGTCGCCTCCTCAACGATACCGTTCGTTTCCGTGAGCGCATAAATCGCGCGATCGATGGAAACAGGATCACCGATTTGGATCGCGGACGCGAAAGTCGGCTCAGCCTTGACGGCTTCGAACTTATCCCAACCCTTCTTGTAGGCGCGGTACAACGGGTTGGCGTTCGCCGCTTGCGCAACGACCATGCGCGGCAGTCTGTCGACGAGACCAAGGTCCTTGCACATCTTGAACCCCTTGAAGAAAGCGTAGACATTGCCGAGGTTGCCACCCGGGATGATGACGTAATCAGGAACTTCCCAGTTGAACTGTTGGCAGATTTCAATCGCCGCCGTCTTTTGACCTTCGAGGCGCAAAGAGTTCAGAGAGTTCGCCAAGTAGATCGGAAGTTCCGCGGTGACTTCGCGAATGAGACGCATGCATCCGTCAAAATCGGTGTCAATAGAAAGCACAAGCGCGCCGTTGGCGATCGGCTGGACAAGTTGTGCAACAGAGATCTTGTCTGCCGGAAGGAAGACTATGGATGGGATACCCGCAGCGGCCGCGTACGCGCTCAACGCGGCGGAAGTATCACCAGTGGACGCACAGCCGACGGCGGAAAGAGGCTTACCCATCTTACGCATGCGGTTGACTTGGGACACTAACGCGGTCATACCAAGATCCTTGAAAGACCCAGTGTGGGAGTTACCGCACTGCTTCACCCAGAGGTCGCTCATGCCCAGGTACTCTCGTCCGTACCGTTCGGCCCAGAACAAGTTGGAGTTACCTTCGAACATGGACACGATATCTTCATCGGCGATCCCTGGGAGAACCCACTCCTTCTTACTCCACACCCCAGAACCGTACGGCCACGTAGTCTTGCCAACGCGCTCGTCAAACAACGCCTTCCAATATTCCGGAGGATAGATCGCGAGCGCCTCCATGTCGTGCGTCACGTCGAGCAAGCCACCAGATTTACTTCTGTAAATGACCTCATCCAAGGAATACTCTTCACTCGCATCGCCCGCGAACGGCGTAAACTTCGCGCTGAACAAGTTGGCCTTTTCCAAAGGTTTGTTTTCCCGCGCCGCGGCTTTCCCCAGGTCGGCGTCCGCGTTCGCGCGCACCCCAGCGCGCGCAGAGCGCCCGGCGCGCCCTTCCGCAGCGCGTGTGCGCTGCACAACCTTCGTCTGCGTCACCGCATTTCGTTGCGACAGCATAACGCTCGTCGAGATCGTCGACATCGCCACACAATTCCACGTAGGGTCGCTCGTCCGCTTTGAACCTTCTCGCGCGCGTTAGTGCGCGTCTCTGCGACTCGCGTTCGCGGGTTTCTCTCCGCGCTCGCGCGCAGACGTTGACAAACTCTCCGCTCGCGTGTACGCGCGCGTTGTTCGTGACGCACGGAGCGCGCGTCGACGTGTGCGCCACGATTCGCGCGCGCCGCCCTAGCCACCCTCGCGCCAGACGAGCCGAGCCGCTGACGCGACATCGCGCGATTTAGGGTTGTTCGGCGCGCGGTCGATCTTTTTTTATCGCGAGTTCGGTGATTTCCATTCGACGGCGTTCGAACGCCGTCGAATGCGTCGTTCGACCGCGAAAATGGAAATCGCCGTCCGAGCGCGGTCGCGAACGTCACGTCACCGCACTCGCGCGCGCGGGAACGCGAACGATGTTGACGGTGACGATGAAGACGGCGACGATGCAGACGACGCGAGCGGTGGTGAAACGTGACACCACTCGTGCTCGCGGTGTCGCGCGAGTGACGAAACGAGGGCGCGACGGCGTGCGCGCGCGGGCGACGCAAGACGGTAAGAACGGGCCGAAGAAGCTCACGAGGGAGAATGAAAAGGAGGCGTGGTTGAGCGAGATGGAGCGCGAGGGGGCGAATCCGTTGAAGGATCCCATGGCGTTGATTGGGATCGGTGGAATCATGGTGCCGTTTATCATCTTGGCCATCGCCTCCGCGGCGGGGTTCATCGGGCAGTGAGCGAAACGAGAGAGGGTGGATAGAGTGCAAGAGCGAGCGCGTTGTTTTCAAACTTGATGTGATACGTACAATTTTTATATTATTATTGATCCGAAGGATGCGATCGCGCGGTACAATTTGGTTTTACACGAGGGATGTCTTCGTATCCTCGGTCTCTGGGGTGAAATCATTCAGGCTTTCAAGCCAGGCGTGGAATTCGAGCGAACCGCGACGCTCAGTCGGCGTCGCGCGTGTCTCCGTTTCTGGCTTCTTTTTCTCGCCACGTTCGCGCGAACGCGCGCTGTCGCCCGCTACTGATACAGTGCATATTGATTCATTTCTGTCGTCGTCGTCGAGGATGATATCGAACAAATCAACATCCAAGTAACGGTCGTCGTTCGCGGGCGCCAAGGCGACGTCGTCCCAGCGCGTCGCCAACAGAACCTCTTCGGGAGCGATCCAGTCCACGAACGCGCGCTCGAGCTCTAACTGTGCGGATAAATCACAATTTTCATCCGCGCGCGCTGGCTCCCCACCCATCGCGTCTTCAAGTCGCTCGTCGTCGCCCCCCGCCCCTCGTCGCTCGCTCTCCGCGCCAGCCTCCGTCGCGTCCGCGGCGCCTTCAAACATCTCGCTCACGAGGAACTTGGCGCACGCCGCGTTCACGCCCTTTAATTTCCCATCTCGTTTTCCCATCGCTTCGCCCTCGTCGCCCTCGTCGTCGCGTCCGCGCGTGCGGTCGGCGCGTCGAATTGGTTTACAAAAAATATCATCGCGTAACGACGAAAAACGCACGCCCTTCGCGCACGCCACCAATTCGCGCCGTGACGCCGCGATCCGCGCGTCGCCCCGCACTCGGCGACGATGGCGGACGAGGGCGACGCCGCGAAGCCTCGGCTCGACGCCTCGGCGGCGAGCTTCAACTTTAACCCGAGCGCGAGCGCGTTCGAGTTCAAACCGCGCACCGTGACCCCGGTCGCGGGAGACGACGGGCGCGGGCCGACGCCGCCGCCGGGCGCGCCGCCGGCGAAGGCGGCGTCGCTCTCCATCGGCGGACCGGCCAAGGCGGTGACGATCGGCGGACCGGCCAAGGCGGGGACGATCGGCGGACCGGCCAAGGCGGTGTCGCTGTCCATCGGCGGACCGGCCAAGGCGGTGACGATCGGAGGACCGGCGAAGGCGAAGGCGAGCGAAGACGACGCCGAAGGGGACGAGGCGGCGGCGGCGGCGAGCGCGGCCAAGGTTGAAAAGGTCGCGGCGAAAGTCGCGGAGGTCGTCATCGAGGACGAAGTGGTGGACGATGTCGAAGACGACACGTTCGATCGTCGCGAGCACCTGAACTTGGTGTTCATCGGACACGTCGATGCGGGGAAATCGACGATCGGTGGGCAGATCTTGTTCTTATCGGGCATGGTGGACGATCGCGTGATTCAGAAATACGAGCGAGAGGCGAAGGAGAAAAATCGCGACTCGTGGTACATGGCGTACATCATGGATACCAGCGAAGAAGAGCGTGCGAAAGGGAAGACTGTCGAAGTCGGTCGCGCGCACTTCGAAACGGAAAAGAAGCGTTACACGGTTTTGGACGCTCCGGGTCACAAAAACTACGTACCCAACATGATCGCCGGTACGGCGCAAGCCGACGTGGGGGTGCTCGTTATTTCGGCGCGTAAGGGTGAATTTGAAACTGGTTTCGATAAAGGTGGTCAGACTCGAGAGCATGCGCAGCTTGCAAAGACGTTAGGCGTCACAAAATTAGTCGTCGTCGTGAACAAGATGGATGATCCGAGCGTCGAATGGGCGAAGGAACGTTACGACGAGATTGAAAAGAAAATCACGCCATTTTTGAAGCAGTGTGGTTACAAGATTGATGCAGATGTCACCTTCGTACCGATCTCGGGCTTGACGGGGGCGAACATGCAGAAGAAGGTTGGATCAGACGTGTGCTCGTGGTATGAAGGAAAGTCATTCTTCGACACGCTCGACGATCTCGAGCCGCTTCCTAGAGACCCGAACGCTCTGGTAAGATTACCGGTTATGGACAAATATAACGAAGCAGGTGCGATGGTCATGGGTAAGATTGAATCTGGTACCTTGCGTATGGGTCAGACGCTCATGTTGATGCCAAACAAGGCCGGCGTTAAGGTCGCCGCTTTGTTTCGCGACGAAGTGGAATGCACGAAATGTTTGCCGGGAGAGAACGTACGCTTAAAGTTGACGGGTGTTCAAGAAAGTGATATCCAACCTGGTTTCGTGCTTTGCAGCGTGAAGGAGCCCATTCACATCTGCGAAGAGATTGAATGCCAGCTTGCGCTCTTGGAACTGCTCGAGCACAACTCCGTCTTCACGAAGGGGTACAAGGCTGTGATTCACATCCACACGGCAACGGAAGAAGTCGAGGTGACAAAGCTAGTCTCAGAAATCGACACGAAGCTGCGCAAACCGAAGGAAGGCAAGCCGAAATTCCTGAAGAGTGGTAGCCTCGGTAACGTTCGCCTCCGCTTTGCCCAACCGGTGTGCGTAGAAAAGTTCGCCGACTACGCTCAGCTCGGTCGTTTCACCTTGCGCGACGAAGGACGAACCATCGCCATCGGTAAAGTGACTCGCCTCAAACCCAAATCGAGCGATTAATCATCACCGTCGCGTTCACGCACCTCGTAGACATATTCAATAAGTACAAAAATCTCACGAAGAGTGACCCTCAGTGCGCGTCGCGCCGCATGCCGTTTATCGTCCACGCACGTCGAGCGTGCGCGCGCGCCGCGCGCGTACTCACGCAGTATCGGCGCGAATACATAGCTCTCAGCGCCGGGAACGGTGATCACGGTCGTCTAGGTCACGGCTCACCCGACGAAGCCCATGACGGATGGTCACCTCGAAGTTCCAACTACTTTCACCCGGTCGAGGGCGTGAGCGATCTCGATGTGCGCGCCGTCGCCGCCGGCGGTGCGCACAGCGTATTTCTCGTCGCCGGTGGACACGTATTCACGTGCGGGCTGAACGCGGATGGACAGCTGGGACACTCGGCGGGGCTGCCGTTCTCGCCGGAGCCCATGCTGGTGAGACTGGACGTCGAAGTCGTAAGCGTAGCCGCTGGGAACGGTCACACGCTGTGCGTCGACGTCGACGGCTGCGTCTGGGCATTTGGAAAAAATACTGCGGGGCAGCTCGGGACTGGAAACGTCGACGGGACGATTCCACGGAAGATTGGTGCGCTTGCGAAGGAAGCCCGCGTGGCGCAGGTGGCGTGCGGCGCGGAGCATTCTCTCGCCGTGGCTGACGACGGACGCGTGTACTCATGGGGCTCGAGTACGGATGGTGTGCTTGGGCACGGATCAGAGACCTGGAACGACGGATGGTTTTATCGCACCGCGAGGGCTGAATTGGCGCCGAGATTGGTGCGTTCGCTCGAGGACAAAAAGGTGGTGGCTGTCGCCGCTGGGCATATGCATTCGGCGTGTATCGACGACCGAGGGAACTTGTACACGTGGGGTCAAGGAAGATTTAACCAACTTGGATTGAGTGCGAAGCCTTCGGACCACGAGACGACGCCTTCGCCTGTCATGTCGCTTCGATTTGTACATGAAATCGCGTGCGGCGGTTTACACAGTCTCGCAAACACAAATGCCGGAGTCGTGTCGTGGGGGGCGAATCAACACGGCGAACTCGGGCATGGTCACCATTCAGATATCAAGTCAGCTGTCCCGAAACCCATTAAAATGGGCTCACGCGGTTGGTCAAAACTTGCCGCTGGTTGGAAGCACTCTGCTGGTATCGCGAATGGCAAGTTGTTCGCGTGGGGATTTGGCGGTTCAATGGGTTCGTACGCGGACGAGAAAATGTCCAGCGGTGGTCAGTTAGGTTTAGGAAATGAGTTTGACTTTTGGGAACCACACGAAGTTTCTGTTCCAGGTGAAGTCAAAGATGTTTCGTGTGGATTTAATCACACGCTCGCGTTGGTAGATACTCATAGCTAGCTTATTTGAAATTCATACAATTACTTCCTAGTAGATACTTCCTCATTTTCCATGCGCCGCACTCGCACCAGGCTAATGGCACCTATGCCTACAAAACCAGCGAGTACCTTGAACACCGTGTGCCAGCCGTACGTCGAAGCCAATGCGCCGACCAAAATTTGACCGGTACCACTTCCAATAGCACCTGCAGAGTCGATCAATCCAGAGATGATACCGATGATACCGCCGCGATCACTATGTATCTTTGCTTTCTTTCCCACTTCCGCGCTCATGACACCGGCGAACAACGCCGCGGCTGGTCCGATGAGGAATCCAGCCAAGAAGATGCAAGACACTGTCCCGCCCAACGTCTTTGAGTACGGGATCGCCAACAGCGGCACAAGTCCTAAAACTAAACTAACTAGGAACAACAAGACCCATCTTCCGATCAATCTATTCAATAATGCCGCGAAGCCCATTCCAAGAATCAACGATAAATCAAAGAATTGCGTCGAAACTATGGACGAACTATGCGAATCAAAACGCTCCTCGACGTAATACGGAATCCAAAATAGCAAGGACGTGACCACGACCTTCAGCGCCATGACGGAAAAAGCGTAATCAAGTACGCCAGGAATTTTCGAAACGTCACTCATGACTTGCCAAAAGCCTGCCTGCGGGGACTCATCTTCAACCGTCTCCGATACCGGCGGCGCGTCCAACAAGGAGGCTTCCTCCTCGTCCTCGTCCTCCTCATCTCTCACGATGCGCGCTTTGTTCGCTCCGATGCACACCAAGAATAGCACGAGATTCAATAGCACGAACACGCCCGCGACGAACATGACGTACGGCCAGTGCTCTTCTCCCTCGCGCAACACCGCCTGCGCGATTTGCAAACCGACGATGTCGCCCACGGGCGACGCCGTCGCCCACACCGTCAACACAGTCGCTCTAAAGTACGGTTCGATACTATCGCTCAAAAGCGCGATAAAATTTGGATACGTCCACCCCTGGACGAACGCCGAAGCCATCCACAGCGGCACGTGCGCCGTCCACGCCACCGTCCACGCCTCGTCCTCGCTCTTCGGCGCGAGCGCGTACCCAATCACCGCCCCGAACGCGATCGACAGCAATCCCGTGAGCAAGAAACTGATCGCGATCGTTTTTCGTACCCCGTATTTACGTCCGAGGTACCCCGCCGTGAACAATCCGCACGCGTAGCTCGCGCAAAACCCGAAGTCAATCTCCCCCAGCAGCACCGTCGGGTACTTGGCGCGGTCGTGCAGCGTCGATTTACACGCCATGTACCCCTCGCGCACGGCGTGGAACGAGGTAAAGTTCACGAACGACACCACCACCGTCATCCACGACGTTCGATCGCGCTTCGACATCGGTCGCACCACCCGCATCGCGCCGATGTCTGACGCAACACCCATCGGTGGTGCGGTCCGCATCGCGAGGCGCGACGCGCGATGACGTCGTCGTCGTCGTCGACGCTCGCCGCGCTCGTCGCGACGTGCGGCGTCGAAGCCGACGGCCGGTCGTCGATCAGGGTGTACGACCCCGAGGCGGGACGCGCGACGCTCGCGGCGTCGCGCGCGCTCGAACGACGCGCCGAGGGCGACGCGCGATGCGTCGCGTGGTCGCCCTCGAACGGGGCGCTGTGCGCGGGGACGACCGAGGCGGGGTGCGTGCTGATGAAACCCGACCTGAGCGATCTCGGACGAGTGCCCGAACGCGCGGTGGCGGGCGAGGGAGAGGTGCACGCGGTGGACTTCTCCGCGGGGTCGCGATACTTGGTCGCTGGCGGGACGGGAGAGGCTCGGGTGTGGGATTTGAAGCGGAAACGCGAACATCGCGTGTTCTCGGGACACACGGGTGGGGTGGCGACGGTGAAATATGGCATGTTCGGCCGAGTGGTCGGGAGCGGAGGACACGATGGGACGGTGCTCGTGCGGGACGTCGAGAGCGGGGCGACCAAGGCGAAACTGTCGCCGCCGACGCTGAGCGGAGTGACCTCGATAGATTTCTCCGAGTACTCGCCCCAACACTTGGTGTCGGCGTGTGCGGATGGCACGGTCAGACTGTGGGACGCCGAAGTCGGCGAGCTGCAGTCGACGCTCACGGTTCGAGGGTCTGAGTGTTATCAAGTTGAATTTTCACCCGTGGCTCCGGGCTTGGTCGGATACGTCAAGAGCGATGGGAGAGTGGTGCTTCAAGACGTCGCCTCTCCGACGCCGTCAGGCGCGTTGACATTTCGATCGACGCAAGTGACGTGCATGGCTTGGCATTATTCGGGCTTCGGGCTCGTAGTGGGGACGTCAAACGGTGTCGTGACTTGGCTGGACACGCGAAAGATTAGCGGCGGCGCCGACATCGCCACGTGCAAAATCTACGACGTCAAGGCGCACGAAGGTGCGGTGAATTCGCTCAGTTGGCAAAAGCCCGTTCCGCACTCGTTTCAAGTCGAAAGCACGCCCGCGCGTGGAGACAACCTGCCGGATTCTCCCATGACGCCCGTCGCGGAAAAGTCCAATCGCTTGCTCCACGGTCAACGCGCGCACACACCGCCAGCCGCGGCGTTGGCGCGCGAGGAGTTGAAACTCGTCGGCACAAATCCCATCCCCACCACCGCGGACGTGTCATCTTTGCTCGACGCCGCCGTGGAGAAGTTCGGCGGCGACCTCTCCGCTCGCGTTCGAGACGTCCATCTCGAACTCTTGCGACAGCACCAACTTCAACAAGAGGAAACCGCGCGCATGTTCGCCGACATGCAGCACGCACAGCTGGAGATGGCGGCCGAAATAGCCGCTCTAAGAATTGCATTAGAAAATAGCCGATCAGCCTGACGTTGTAATGTTGCATAAACGCGCGTAATCTTCAATCTTCAGTCTTGAATCTCCCACGCGATGCCTCAGCGCGCGCCTCGCGCCTCATCTAAGACGGACGCATGCCGCGCGAGTCGCTGCGTCACGCCATCCCCTCGTCCTACGACGAAGAGATGGAGCAACTCCGCATCGCGCTCGAGATATCTGCGCGCGCGTCGACCTCACACGACGTTCACGCGTCGTCCTCGGCGCGAAATTCGCTACGACAATCCGCGGCACCACACGTAACGACTTCACCTCGTTTCGTCAACGGGAGCGGCGCGTCGACGCGAACGGCGGGACGAACGGGACGAGTGCTCGTCAATGACGCGCGCGCGCGTCGTCCTGCGCGCGCGCGCGATGATTTCGCGGACGACGACGATGACGCGCGGGCGACGCTCGCGGAGCGGCTCGAGCGGCGGCACGGCGTCTCGGCGCGAGACGCGCAGCGCGTGGTGGACGTGCTCGACGGTGACTACGCGCGCGCGGAGGACGTGTGCTTGATCGTAAAAATGGTACCCACGAGTGTGGATCGAGCGATCGCGCATTTGAGGAACGTGGGATGGGACGTGGATTTGGCGTTGTCGAGGATGTTGGACGCGTCGAAGACGAGCCCGAACGCCGAGACTGAGCGGGAGGAGTTGAAGCGGCGCGCGAGGTCGATGCGACGCCCGGGGGGTGATGGGAAGGCCGACGAAGCGAGGACGGTAAAGCAGAATTTGAACTATACTCCCGGTGCGGGCCATCGCGAGTCAGAGTCGGGATTTTCGTCGGCGTCGTTTCGCGCGTCTCCCGCCTCGCGAGCGCGCGACGAAGAAACGGAGCGGTATCATCGCGAGCGGTGGGAGAGCGAAATTTCCGATCGCGCGGCACAAGCGAACAAAGCGAAGTCAAAATGGGACTCATCTCAACCTACCGCGGCATCGACGCCTCGTACGGCGTCGGGATCGGAGCACGCTCGCGAGACTTTGCGATCCGAACCGCCAAAGCCTTCGCATTCGGCGCCGCGACCCTCTCGCGCGTCCGACCCCCCACTCGCCACCCTCGAGCGCGAAGGTTTGGTACAAGTTCTCACCGCGCTCGGCGTTGAACCGTCGTCGTCTTCTATCACTGCCGTGCGTTCGGCGTACAGAAAAGCTGCCCTTCGTTTCCATCCCGACCGTCTCTCCGCCGCCGGCGCGCTCGAGCGCTCCTACAAATCCGACGTCTGGAAGCTTCTCTCGTCCAAGATGGACGCCTACGCCCCCTAGCGATGATGTTGATTCTAATAGTATCTTTAGCATCTTTAGTGTTCTCGTCTCAACTCCTCAGTGTTCTGGTCTCGAGCCTCCATTCACCGCTCGCCGAGGGCTTCGTTCGCGAAACCTCGCGCGCGCGGCTCTCTCCTCAACGGGCGGTTCCGCGGTTTCGCGCTCGCCTGACCTCGGATCTGCACTCGACGTCGAGCGCGTCGTCGGCGTTCGCGCGAACGACGCGCGTGCGACGAACGCACGACACGCGCGCGCGTCAAACGCACGCGTCCGCGCGTCGTACGTTGCCGTTTACGCGCGCGCGCGCGAGCGCGAACGCGCGATTCGATCGCAACGTTTGGTCGCGATCTGAACAAAGATGTTGACGAAGTTCGAGGTACGACGCGCGATGTGGCGCCGCGACGACGCGTGGATCGCGAGAAGTGATCGTCGAGCGGGACTGACGCGCGCGACGACCGCAGACGAAATCGAACCGGGTGAAAGGGTTGGCGTTTCACCCCAAGCGACCGTGGATTTTGGCGTCGCTGCACAGCGGGGTGATTCAGTTATGGGATTATCGCATGGGAACGCTGATCGATCGATTCGATGAGCACGAGGGTCCAGTGCGGGGGGTACACTTTCACAGTTCGCAGCCGTTATTCGTGTCAGGAGGTGCGTGATGATGGGGCGAGGCGAAGAGGGCGACGCGCGCGATCGACCCGAGACGCGATCGCAAACGCGAGGCGAGGAAAATGCGACGGGGGGAGAAATTGAGACTGACCGCGCGCTATTGCGCTGAAACAGGGGATGATTATAAGATCAAGGTTTGGAGTTACAAGCTCAGACGGTGTATGTTCACGCTTTTGGGTCACTTGGACTACATCAGAACGGTTGAGTTTCACCCAGAGTACCCGTGGATCGTCTCCGCTTCGGATGATCAGACGATTCGGATCTGGAACTGGCAGAGCAGAAGCTCGATTGCGGTTCTCACGGGACATAATCACTACGTTATGTGCGCGAGATTCCATCACAAGGATGACTTGGTGGTTTCGGCGTCATTGGATCAGACGGTGAGAGTTTGGGACATTAGCGGTCTCCGGCGCAAGGCTGTGAGTCCGGCGGATGAGCTCCGCATGCCGCAAATGAACAACGATCTGTTTGGTGGAGGTGACACTGTGGTGAAGTACATCCTAGAAGGTCACGACCGCGGCGTCAATTGGGCGGCTTTCCACCCGACGTTGCCGCTGATTGTGTCCGGTGCGGACGATCGTCAAGTGAAGCTTTGGCGCATGAACGACACGAAGGCTTGGGAAGTTGACTCTCTTCGTGGACACGTCAACAACGTGAGTTGTGTCGCTTTCCATGCCAGGCAGGATGTGATTGTGTCGAACTCAGAGGACAAGTCGATCCGTGTGTGGGACATGTCAAAGCGAGCCGACGCGCAAACCTTCCGACGAGAGAATGATCGGTTCTGGATCTTGGCCGCGCATCCTGAAGTCAATTTGTTAGCCGCAGGCCATGACAGTGGTATGATTGTTTTCAAGCTCGAACGTGAACGTCCGGCGTACACCAGCCACCAAGGTAGCTTGTTCTACGTGAAGGATCGCTACTTGCGCTGCTATGACTTTCAGTCTCAGCGGGATAATCCGTTGGTGTCCATCCGACGCACCGTTGGAGGTCCCAACTCGAGCCCGAGATCCATGTCATACAACCCAGCGGAGAATGCGGTGCTCATTACGTACGATGCCGGTGGTGAAAACTACGAGCTTTTCATGTTACCAAAGGATAGCGGCCGAGGCGAAGTCAGTGGCGACTCACGTCGCGGTAACGGTATTGGCGCGGTCTTCGTGGCCAGAAACCGATTTGCGACACTGGATAAGCAATCGAATAACATCATCATCAAGAACTTGGACAACGAAATGACCAAGAAGTGTGCCTGCCCTACCCCGGGCACTGACATGATCTTCTATGCTGGCACAGGATCGCTCTTGTGCCGCTCCGATGAGAAGATGGTGTTGTTTGATCTCCAACAGCGCGCCGCTATCGCCGAGCTTGCTGCACCACACATCAAGTACGTCGTCTGGGCGTCAGATATGAGCCGTGTTGCTCTGCTGAGTAAGCACGCCATCGTTCTCGCGGATCGCAAGCTTGGTCACTCTGTCACGGTGCACGAAACCATTCGCGTAAAGTCGGGAGCCTGGGACGATCACGGTGTCTTCATCTACACTACGCTCAACCACATCAAATACGCCTTACCAAATGGTGACTCGGGCATTATTCGCACGTTGGATAACCCCGTGTACCTCACCAAGGTGTTTGGCAATGTCATTTTCTGTTTGGATCGTGATGGACGTAACCGTCAGCTTCAGTTTGACCCGTCAGAGTACATGTTCAAGCTCGCGCTCAATGCGAAGAGGTTCGATCAAGTGCTTTCGATGATCAAAAGTGGACAGCTCTGCGGCCAATCGATCATCGCGTACTTGCAGCAAAAGGGTTACCCGGAGATCGCGCTCCACTTCGTTCAGGTGAGTTTCTCGTGCAACTTTTTCGGCGCTTTCTCGACGACCTTTTGGCACACGATGATTATCTACAACCTTACGGATCCTTCCTTGGTGAATGCCGAGAGTCTATGAAGATTTCTTGTTCGCTATTTTTTTGTATGAGTGTTCCAGCGACACTGCATTTGCTGCTCTTTTTTCGCCGACGGCGGCTTGACTAACGTCTCTATTCTTTTCATAAAACAGGATGAACGCACTCGCTTTGAGTTGGCGTTGGAATGCGGTAACATCGAAGTCGCCCTCACTAGCGCTCAAGAGATCGACGACAAAGACACATGGCACAAGCTTGGTGTTGCGGCGTTGAATCAAGGTAACCACCAAATCGTTGAGTTTGCGTACCAAAAGACGAAGAATTTTGAGCGTCTTTCATTCTTGTACCTCATCACCGGTAACCTCGAAAAGTTGAGTAAGATGTTGAAGATCTCGGAAATGCGCGCCGATGTCATGGGACAGTTCCACAACGCACTCTACTTGGGTGACGTAGCCGAGCGAGTCAAGGTGCTTGAGAATGTTGGCCACTACCCGCTCGCGTACTTAACCGCCAAGACACATGGATTGGAAGACGATGCAGCGCGCATAGCAGAAACATTAAACGAGAACGGTGCCGCTATTCCAGACGTGAGTGGCTTAGGAAAGCTGCTTCAACCGCCCGCTCCCTTGTTTAGAGGGGATAACTGGCCGTTGTTGCCGGTGTCCAAGGGATTCTTCGAAGGTGTTCTATCTGGCGAGATCGCTGGCGACGAGTACGCTGAAGATGATGTCATGGGCATGGGTGGTGTTGGTCTTGGATGGGGTGACGCTGACATTGATATCGGTGACGACGAGCGCGTCGATCCGCTCGCCAAGGCTGGTATTGCGCCCGATGTTGAGTTCGACGACGTCGACAATGAAAACGATGGCTGGGGCATGGATGAATTAGAACTACCGGAAGAGTTGATGGGTGGTGCAGTGGATGACACTGGCGCTGAAACGTTTCATAGCGATGTCTTCATCGCACCAACCGCCGGCGTTCCGCCGTCGCGACGATGGACTGAGAAGAGTGCCGTTGCCGGCGAGCACGTGGCTGCGGGCGATTTCGATAGCGCCATGAAATTGCTTAGCCGTCAGTTAGGGATCGTCAATTTCGCTCCACTCAAGCAACATTTCGTGGATTTGGCGTATGCGTCGCATGTGACCCTCGAGGGCATGCCCGCAAGTCCCAAGATACCGATGCCGCTCGGCCGCGGCTGGTCTTCGCGCGCAACGGGTGTTTTGCCGCCTGCGATGATCTGTTCTCCGGAAATTCTCCAGGAACGCCTCAAGTCCGCTTTCAAGTTAACTACTGAAGGCAAGTTTGTGGAAGCTTTGAAAGTGTTTGTCGGTATCATTCACGCGATCACCTTGTTGAGCGTGGAGGATCCGAGCGAAGTTGAGGACGTGGAACAGCTCTTGAAGGTGGCTCGCGAATACGCGTGTGCGCTGAGGATTGAGATTGCTAGAAAGGAAGTCAAGGATGACGCGACTCGACAAGCTGAGCTCGCCGCGTATTTTACGCACTCTGAGATGCAGCCGATTCACCTGTCTCTTTCTCTGCGATCGGCAATGTCAATTTTCTTCAAGCTGAAGAACTATGTCACCGCCGCAACGTTCTGCCGTCGATTACTTGAACTCAACCCGCCTGTCAAGGTGGCTACGCAAGCGAAACAAGTGTTACAAGCGTGCGAACGAGCACCTAAGGATGAGGTCGAGGTCAACTACGATCCTCACAATCCGTTCGCCGTTTGCTCTGCTACCTTTGTTCCAATTTACAAGGGGACGAAGGACTGCGTGTGCCCTACGTGTGGTGCGCACTACGTCGTGGAAGAAGCAGGGAACGTTTGCGGTGTGTGTAACTTAGGCAAAATCGGAGCGGATGCGACGGGACTGGTGTGTTCTGCGGCGCGTTAGGCCTTAGCTTTTGAATGACAAAGTCTGTGCTTAATTGATACACTCGCGGATTGTTGAGGATACGCGCCGTCACTGCGCGCTCAACTCTCCGCCTAATTCTAGTTTGCATTTCGTTTCTACCAAAGAATATCGACGCTTTTGATAATATCAAAGCGGAGAAGAATCCGAACTCATCGACACTAGCCCTTCGACGGAGGGAGTCGGCGTGATCCGACTGCGTAAGCGTTCTGAGCTTGGGTACAAGAAAATAAGAACGACCTGTACGATGGAGAGCACAGAACCGAAAAGATTCGGCGCGGCGATCCACCAGTCGTTCAACGCTATGCCATACGTGGTCCAGCACAGGCCATTGAGTCCGTTGCAAAACACCAGAGGAAAGTGCATGGACTTTGAATCCTTCGTCCTGACGACTTCCGCCATCGTCGACAGCGGCGCCGAGTAGTACACCACCAGAATCAAGTTTGCCAAGATCCCAGCCACCACAAGGCGAGCGCTCTCGCTCGAATTCTTCATCACACAACTCACTACCATCCCTATGAAACTAACCAAGATGATTAATACCGCAACTATGCGTTCCATCGTTCCCCGTATCTTCTCGTCGAGCGCATACGCCACAAAAGAGTAATACGTCCCGCAAAAGTATCCAGTAAAGTTTGGAATATACACCCAATAGTTCCCACTGATACCACCGTAAATCATCCACGCCGCGCAATTCGCCGCCACGAACGGATACGGCAGCGCGTTCAGGTGTCCGAGCGAGCGCTTCGTCTTGCACCGCTCGATTTCCGGGAACGGGCTCAGAAACATGACCTGGGCCAACGCGCTCCCCAACGCCGGCGCGAACCAAAGCGTGAGGGCATCTCGCGTGTCGCCCATGACGCGCGACGTGTGACGCACGTACGCTTACGTCGCGCACCTCGTCCTCGTGACCGTGCGAACGCGCTGATGCGCGGCAACGCGGCGCACTTTGACGTCCGACGCGTTTGTCCCGCTCGAGACACTTTTTTGCCCGCACGCTCGGGACACCGCGACGCGCGTGTCGGCGATGCACCCGCCGCTGACGCTGGACAAGCACCCGATCTGCCGCGAAGCCGTCATCGCTCTCAAGCGCTGTCACGCCGAAAACGCCCTGGGCAAGTTCCTCGGGAAGTGCAACGAAGAAAAGTGGACGCTCGACGCGTGCCTGAAGGAGCAAAAGCTGTGGAAGAGTCGAAGAAACTTGAAGCTCGCGCGCGAGTCCAAGGCGCGATTGGCGAAAAAACTCGAGGAAGAGCGAGCGAAGTGAGACCTCGAGCGATGACGAGGGTTCTCATCGGAGTGTCAGGATCCGTGGCGGCGATCAAGTTCGACGAGCTCGCGCGCGAACGGTGGAGCGCGAGCGGCGAGTGTGAGGTTCGGTTCGTGTTCACAGATAACGCGTTGAAGTTCATCGATGCGGAAGATATCGCACGAGCGGAAGAAAATGACATAAAAACTTTCACCGATCACGACGAGTGGCGTGAATGGGGCGAAAAGGGCGATCCCGTGATGCATATCGAGTTGGTCAAGTGGGCTGACGTCTTCGTCTTGGCGCCACTCAGCGCAAACACCCTGGCTAAAATCGCCAACGGGTTGTGTGATAATCTCCTCACGTGTGTATTTCGCGCGTGGGATTTTAAAGACCCCGCCAAACGCGTGTTCATAGCGCCCGCGATGAACACAAAGATGTGGGAGAGCCCGTTCACCGAGCGACATTTGCGCTCGGCGCGCGAGCTCGGCGTCGTCGTCGTTCCGCCGATCGAGAAGCACCTCGCGTGCGGTGACTTTGGCGTCGGCGCCATGGCGGAGGTCTCCACCATCGCCGAAGTCGTGCGGTCGCCTCCGGCGTAACCCGTCCTAGCTCATCATTGTTTCCCCGCGCGTCGTGTGTTGTGCAATAGAGATAGAAAAAAGCGAAAAAAACCCGACGGCTCGACGTCACCACCATAGCTCGTGCGCCTCGCGACGCCACACCGCGCTCGTCGACGATCGACGTCGCGCCGGACGCGCGCGATGCACAGAACATTCGTCAGGTCGGCCATGCACCGCCGCGTCGTCGCCGCCGCCGCCGCGCGCACGCGCACGACGTCATCCTCGTCCTCGTCCTCGCCGCTCGCCGCGAGCGTCGTCGCGCGACGTTGGACGCCCGGACGTCCCGCGCAGCGCGCGACGCTCGCCACGCGAGCGAGCGCAACGAGCGAAGCGCCCGCGTTGAATGCGTCGGGGGAGACGAACAAGGCGCTGGCGTGGAAGGCGGCGATCGATTTCAAGTTTGTGCGGGACAACGCCGAGTTGGTGCAAAAGAACGCGACGACGAGAAAGGTGGACGTGGATGTGCAGGAAATCATCGCGAAATACGAGGCGTTGAACGCGTTGAACTTTAAGTGCGATGAACTTCGCGAGCGTCGAAACGCGAACGCGAAGAGCATGAAGGGGAAGATGGATAAAGAGGTTCGGGACGGGTTGATTGCCGAGGGCAAGGCGATTAAGGACGAGCTCGCGGCGCTCGAAGGCGATCTCGCCGGACTCGAGAGCGAGTTACAAACCATGGCGCAGAGGTTGCCAAACTTGACACACCCGGATGTGCCGATCGGCAGCGAAGAAAATACGGTGACTCGGGCGACGGTGGGTGAGCAGCGCGCGTTTACGTTTCCAGTGCAAAATCACGTCGACGTCGGCGAAAAGCTTGGGATGTTCGACTTCGAGACTGGAAGCAAGGTGAGTGGTAGTCGTTTCGTCTACCTCACCGGTGTTGGAGCTATGCTTGAGTTAGCTCTGATCAACTGGGCGTTCGCCAAGGTTTTGAGCAAAGGTTTCAAGCCCATGATGGTGCCAGACATGGTGCGTAGCAGCGTGGTGGAGAAGTGCGGATTCCAGCCGCGGGCAGAGAACACGCAAGTGTATAGCATTGAAAACTCCGATCTCTGTATGGCGGGTACGGCTGAACTATTATTGGGTGGAGTATACATGGATGAAGTTGTGGAAGAATCGCAACTCCCTATCAAAATGGCGGCCTTCAGTCATTGTTTCCGCACTGAAGCCGGCGCCGCCGGTGCGCAGACTCGGGGCATGTATCGTTTGCATCAGTTTAGCAAGGTGGAGATGTTCGTCGTGGCCACGCCTGAGCAATCTGACGCACTTCACGAGGAGCTCATCGGCATCGAGACTGAAATGTTTGCAGAGCTCGGCTTCCACTTCAAAGTTTTGGACATGCCCACGGAGGACTTAGGCGCACCGGCATATCGCAAATTCGACGTCGAAGCGTGGATGCCCGCGCTCGAACGGTACGGCGAAATTTCGAGTGCCTCGAACTGTACGGATTATCAAGCGAGGCGGCTGAATATAAAGTACAGACCGAATGCCGTCGATGGCAAGAAGCAGCCGCTTATGCACTGCCACACTCTCAACGCGACGGCGTGCGCGATTCCTCGTATGATCGTCACCATCCTCGAAAATTTCCAGCAAGAAGATGGAAGCGTCGTCGTACCCGAGCCGTTGCGACCGTACCTCGGTGGCATGGATGTTTTGCGTCCGGAAGAGGGGAAATAGGCAGCTGCAGCATATATTTTGTGTGATAATATAAGAGTTATTGATGAATTGATCGATTTACATCGAGCGCGTTGCGATTACTTGTTCTTCCAGTTCTCGATCCACGCTTGTGCCTCATCAGCCTTAGTGGCAGACTTGGTCGGCTTGGCTGGAGCGCTGGCCACGGTTTTCGCCGGGGTGCTAGACACTGTGGTAGTCTTCGTCGCCGCCGTCGATACGGACGGTTGACCCTCTCTGCGGTTTGAGTATGCGAACAGACCGAGACCGAGACCGGTGGCAATGATGGAGAGCGGGTTCACGCGGCTCACCTTCTTCGGGCGCGGAGCCGGCTTGGCCGCCTTCTTCACCGCCGGCTTGGCAACCTTCTTCGTGACGGACTTGACCGGTCGGGTAACCTTCTTGGTAGATTTGGTCTTCGCCTTCGCCGCCGCCGGCTTGGTGGTCGTCACCTTTGCCGCCGCCGGCGTCGTGGTCTTGATCGGCGCCGTCACCGGCTTCGCCGCCGCCGGCTTGGTGGTCGTCGCCGTTGCCGCCGCCGGCGTCGTGGTCTTGATCGGCGCCGTCACCGGCTTTGCCGCCGCCGGCGTGGTGGTCGC